>Ga0265797_10004192_pt1 | contig 22278 bp, 18 predicted proteins | sample P2T30metagenome_FD_192433 | JGI IMG/M metagenome (GOLD analysis project Ga0265797, IMG submission 192433) | Plant litter microbial communities from East Loma Ridge, Irvine, California - P2 T30 | ecosystem: Environmental > Terrestrial > Plant litter > Unclassified | place: USA: California... | reverse complement strand
CGTGACATGTGCCCTACGCTTTCACCTACACTGGCATGGAAGACAATGGCAAAGCTATGTAGGCATCCATGTCGCGACTATCAGAAGCTTTCACTGACGATTGAAGCACTAATCTCAATGCGCTTAGTTCACCGCTCCTTCTACTGCCCGCGGAATTGCGTCATCAAATTTTTGTTTATGTGATTGGATCACAGAACGATGAGATTGGCTATCTTGTCAATAAGACGCGACTTTCTCCATCTACATCATGTTCAGATGCCAAACCCATATGGCAAAACGACTACCATCAATGGTACGTGATACCAGCAGACTATTTGCACACCATACACGTCTTGACTTCGTGCCTCAATGTCTAGGTTTGGCCTACTACGTACATGCCGACAGATCTACCACGAAGCCGCCAGTCTACCTTTATCGACGACTTCTCTTTTCTTTCCGTCGCTCATCGTGTTCGAGTCCTTCCTCAAGTTTGCGTCGAGGCAACGACATCCACCAATACAACTCCACATCATGCTTTCGTATTCGCAGTTACGACAAATTTCTCGGAGCACCAAGAGTGGGTGCCTCAATGTCTTACCAAGTATGAAAATCCTCGAAGTAAAACGACTTGCGCCGCAAAGCAAGCTCAAGACCCTGGAAACAGCAGCACGACGTCAATCATCTTGTGAGCGATATTTTCTTGGGGGGATCGAGTCGAAGGTCAAACTTGTTTTTCACGTTACCTACCTAAGTTAGATATCTATGGTGATATGTAATTAGCATCCTTAGAGATGGAAGAGAAGAGCTGTCAAGGAGAGCGCTTGATACACCGCATGCGATAGGGGAAGTTGGCGTCCTGTGTGTCCTGCCGATCGACTCAGTAGGTACCAGGATGCCCAAATTAAGCGTTCTTGTTCTCCCATTTCAATCTAACCAAAACTTCTTGCCCCATCCGGACTGATAGCTATCGGTCATAGCCTGCGTTCTATCGAGCCGCGGCCTCAGAGGATCTTGCTGCATGCGCATGACATCCCAAATCTCTCGCCCCATAACTCTCTCCCAGACTTCCTCACTCCACTCGTTGAACTCGACCGCGCCGATCCGTCTCCAGTGCTCCTCTTGCCACATCTCGCCGAACCACCTGCCCAAACCATCGACCTCCGCGCGCGCACTCTTGAAATTCCAAAGATCTTCCGCTTCCGCCATTTTCGCCTCCGCTTTCGCGATCTCATTGACAAAGTGGTCGTGCTTTATTAGATACTCTGACGTAGGCATGATCATGACACCGGTACCAGAGTAAGTCGTTTGCTCAGGTAAATCAGGCTCATTGTCGGAGTCATAGTCTGAGTCGTCAAAGTCGATGCCTAGGCCCATGGGATCGAGCTTGACCGTGCGCGATGTGGCTGTGAGAACGAAGAAATATGATTGGCGGGGTAGTAGCTGGACGGCGTTGGGCGTGATGTTGAGGGTGTTAGGGAAAATGTTCACAGGTGTAAGAATAGTGTCGGGGAAGGCTGCTAGTGTGATGGCTGCGCTCACGGAGGTGTCATCTTCCAAGAGTATTGCGTCCGTGACGGCGTGGTTGGCGGTGCTGTTGGGCCGGACACTAAAGCTGTATGTACCAGTGATTACGTCGTAGCTCAGAGTGCCAGAAATGATGGGTGCGCAGATTGCAAGCGACTTGCTCTCTAGCTCAGGCTCCAGGTCCTTGGGATCCGTGATGACAGGCTCAGGAGAACTATCCAGATCCTCTTTGACTGACGTTGTACTTCCTTTAGGGACTATGGGCATGGACTGGCTCCGCTCCTGATGGCCATGGCCCAGCTGAGGTTCACTGTGCGTACGGTTGACAGATTTCCTCTCCCATTCTCTCCATCCAATCCTGATGTCCTCTTGGATAGATTCAGAATGCTTTCTCTCCAGCATCGGTCTTGTCGCTCCCCAAGTCTTGAAATGAATAGAGTGGTTCTCGTGATCTTTGACTCGATAGCACCGCTTCTCCACTACTCTTGCAGGTAAGCTCACTGCACCCTGCACACTCGTCCAGCTCCAGCTCGGCTGCCTCCATTGCAGATCGACGCTGCGTACACTCTTATTGGTGTCTACCACCTTCCAGCTCAACTGCTCTTCCAAGGCAAGGCCCCAGAGTCCGACGCCGTAATCGTCGCCCCAAGCGTCACGAACGAGCTTCGCAATGCTCCATATCGCAACGGCTTTGTCGCTCTGACTTGTCAAGTTGCAATGCGTATAGCGTGCTACTGCGGACGACCAAAAGCCACTGAGCGAATCGTCGTTGGCTCCGGATAGAGGCGCATGCGCCAGCGACGATGATTCCTGGAGTCGCCCACGCCAGTGCCGGTCGGTGGACGCCGCATCGTCAAGAGCCAATGGTAGACCTGATGGCAGGGTTTCGCAAGCAGAGATCGTCCCACAGTCCCAAAATATCTGTTTATTGGCGAAGTGCAGAAGGCGCGGCGAGAGCATGCGTTCTGTCCACAATTAGTCTTCGCTATGTGGTTGACATGAGTAAGTACTCTCACCTTGGAAGACCCATCCCCTCGTGTAGATGCTCGTATCCAGCAATTGGGACTCCCAAAGGTCGTCTGGTACAATCCTCCATGTTATTGCACCGAAGATCGCGGAAGACCCATCGCCTTTATACATTCCAGGAAGGACATCCAGCGGACCTCTTCTCCGAAAGAGACCGCCGCGACTGTCCACGGAATCTGCTGCGGCAAAGTTGCAATATGAGTTGCGATACACTTTGTGCATTAGCTGCCCTTCGGTATGAAAGTCCGACATGGCCCCTTGTATAATGCACAACGAATCAATCCAAATGAACCGGATGCCAATGTGCCTAGCGAGACTGATGGCTTGCTCGAAATTTGTCGATTTCAAGTCGGCTATCTTGATGCCCTTCGTCCTGTACACGTGCTCCATCTCTCCTTGCGTGGTCAGAAATCTATTCCCATCTTTTGGAGGGCCCCAGCAATGGCTGAGTGTGACGTATGGTCCTTTCGTGCCTTCCTCGCGCGTCTTTATGAGGCGAATGTAAGTGCCGTCGCCAAATTGCAAATCCAGAAGGCGTGTCGGAACCCATGAGGTGTCAGCTGCTTTGATGCACTTCGGATGATTGCGGTTGCAATTGTCGATCCACTTGGTGATTTGAAGGCCGACAGCTTTATTCGATGGGTCAGTGGTAAGGCCCATGTCGTCTTGGTTCGGTACGCGGCCAAGATCATCGTCGGAGACAAGGTGAAACCTCCATGGAGTGCTCGTAGCCGGACCAGTGGTGCTACGCTCAAACTTGGGGTCATCGGCCACTATAGTGCGCAGGAAACCATTCGTCTCTCGTTCGGAGGTGGCTACATTCCCGTGATTTCTCGCGAATCTGCTTTCCTCATTTCTTGATCTAGGGTTTGGAAAGAAAGAGATGACTATTGAATTCTTGCTTTCCCGACTTTTCGCCGTGGTTCGTATCGTCCAGTGGAAAAACGGACTATCGTCGTCGTGCAGCACTTGACGGGCCGCATCGGACATTTCGAGGAAGCATTTGTACAGTACCGTGCAGAACATACATTTCTTTGCCATTAGCGGGTTGATGCTACTATAGTATCTTTCGTATGTGCCGGACATCTTCCCGGATCTTAGCATGTGTATCTCACAGTAGGCGCAGACTCGGCTCGTGGGCTCTGCAGAAGATAGCGAGTCAGAAAAGCTCTTACGAGGTCAATGGCTTAACGTGTGCAAAAGAGCGATGCGATGGTAACTCAGCTCGAAAGACATTCCGTAAATTGTAACTTACTATATATGCAAGTTAGCATGTTTCCAGCATGTGTATGGAAGAGTAGCATACCTGTGTATGGAGCGACTTAGACGTGGCCTGTGGAGCTCATCTGGCGTGTCTTCCTCGTCAATATTGGCCGTATCACTGCGAAATGTTCTTTCACGTGGGGCCAGCGAGGTCAAGGTTCGATTCTGTGCTCTCAACTTCTTAATCTCTAGGTCAACTTCTTTGGCTACTGGAAAGTTCGGTAGTGATAGTTTAGTTTTTGGGGGAAACTTGAAGCCACTTGAGAAGAAGGGTTTGTCAAAGTATTCAGGCGGCGATCCTTGGAGTTGATGGACGTTGCGACTTGTGCTTACATCGAACGCACCGTCCAAGCTGGGTGGCGAAGTAACCAAAGGTGGCGAAGTCAGCTTGGGTGGAGAGGGAATTATCGTCGTCAAGGTCCTGGAGATTCGGCGGATGTTGAGCTGACTTCTGGCCCAGAACAGTGTCTCATTATAGTTTTCTTTGACATAGAGTCGGAAATGCGAGCTGTAAGTGCTGATCAGCCGATAATCGACATCTGACTCTGCTTCGAAAATGAAGCCGTTCGCACACCGAAGGATGTCCTCGAGGCTGCGTGGCGGAGCATTCGCAAGATGCGGAAGGCGGCTCAGCGCATCGCGCATCCACTCTTCCAGCGTCCTGAGAAGTATGCCATTTTCTTGCTCACCAGCCGCAACTATCGCCAGCAAGGCAATGTCGGCTTCGTGTTTAGGTTGTTGCTTGATGTGTTCGATCCCAGCATCGAAAAATGCTATGATGTTGCGCGGGAATCTGTCGCTCACCTTGCTGACAACGTCTAGTGATCGATGCTTGTAAATGTTATCGAGATACAGCTTCGCGATAGTAATGTTTTGATCGATAGTCATCGGCTCCATGACGCTTCTTAGTCGCTCAGCGGTGAAAGGTAGGACTGATGCAGCGTTTTGGCTTATGGGACCGTGTGTAGAAGGGCTCTTCGCTGTCACTGGATAGATCTGCGCAATGCCGAGACATCGCGTCAAGTCCCATACGACGTAATTTCCCAAATCATCTGGGTGGCTCACGTTGATCGAGACGTGATCGTAGAGCTCCACTAGGTGAGCAGTTCCGTGATCGGGGCATGTGTGACCCTTTGCCTCGAAGTCAAAACACAAGTCTTCGAACATTGCAAAAAGAGATTAGTGTGTGCGTCAGAAGTAATGAAGTGCGACTACATTTACCGAACGACTTTCCAAGTGCTTTACATGCTTCACACGACTGTGCTTGTCAGACAATCTCAGAAACTTGATAGCATACTCTCTTACCCAGTATATCTGCAAGTTGTATTCTTCACACTCTTCTCCATCGCGGTCCAATCCGTCGCAGTTCTTCTCCCTGGGCAACTCAAATACAGGCACTCTACGTGTCAGCAGAACACGCAAACGATGAGCTCGAAGGTCTTCGAGTTCGCGATCTAGAAGCACTTGCACTCCTTCATCAACTCGATCATAGCCATCTATTACGAGAAAAGTATGGCCATAATTACTGAGTTGAAAGGCTAGAGCCATGCGCAGTAGCTTCGTTCTTTTCGATATGGACTCTCCATTTCTGCATGCCGCGGTGTAGAGCTTCATGTGCTTGTTGGAATCTTTACCGACGTTGGGGAGCTGGTTGAAGACAACAGAAAGGAAGTCTTCCAGGAACACTGCAGTGCTGCCTGAGATGTCTTTCTCGATGTAAATACTTGCGACAGGGGTTGCTGATGGTGAAGAGTCACGTGCGCGTAGTCTTTTGACTGTCATGGCAGCAAGTGTTGTCTGTCTTGAATTAGCATTACTTTGTGTTCCTGTACCCAATGCGCCACCAACCTTGCCACAGCCCGGATCACCATAACAGTGTAGTGACCATGATCGATCACCTCGCGACCAGACTGTGTAGACTTGCGACTCAAAGAACGGCTTTTCGAACAGACTGTCATAGACATCAGGCGCAAGCATGTGCTGTGTACTGATGGCTGAGCTGGCGACATGATGTCGTACGCCAAAAGGATCTGGCGCCATGACACTCTTGCAGTGTCAGCGCAAAACTGTCGTGGATGTCAGGATGGCCGACCCGCTGGCCAAGGAGTCATTCGAAGGGTTGCCCAGAATGTGTTCAGCTGGTCGGCGATCGGTAGGAGGGCTTATTGGCCGACAGTCGATCACCTCCTTCGCCCAGACCCCGGGAACGAGTATGTTCGGTCCCAAACGCTCGGAGATGAGAAGGATGCTGTGCACAAGAAGGTTGGTGGAGGCTGAACAACGTGCTGTTTGGCCCCCACCCACCATAATGTAATTGCTTACGCCGACCGCCCTGCCCACATTCCGCTTTGAGCGAGGGGCTGAGTATGTATCCTACCTTCGACCACTACAATACCTTGGCATGTGTCTATGAGTACAGCTTGTTGGCGTGTACGGCGCGTGGTAAGGCGGTGTACACTAGGTCAACTCGAAGAGCAGACATCTCGGAAGCTCCAGGTCGCTCTGGAAATCTACAAAAATTCGCGGGAGCTTTTGCTGTATGTTCCAAACTGCAGGACTCTAGTACTCCTGGGAAATAATGCGTCGCGGTGTGATACTGTGTGTGTACGCATGTGCGCGCCCTCTGACCGGTTAGCAACATTGTAATTTAGTCATTGCTCGTTGCTGATGCATCTCTTCGCTTCGTTGCCTGCCTCATGCAGCCGAACGCCACCACTCCAGAAATACGTTGGGGGCCATGAAGCCACCAGGTGTAAGGGCATTGCCAACGCCTCGATGAAGTCTTAAGGATCGCGACGGCTCGCACAATCAGCCTTTTTTTTACCAGTCGCATCCTCTCGTTCCATCTCTTTGGGTATTTGTCGTCATGTTGTTTGTTCGTGCTGCTGCGTTGTTGTCGTTAGCTCAGCTAGCGGTGTCGAAACCGCTTGACGTGTCGAAATTGTTGCCGAGGCAGGGAGGCGCGACTCTGACACCCGAGCAACGAATTTGCGGCGAAATCGTCATTAACGCACAAAATGGTAGGAGACGAACACTTGAAGCACTCTCAAATATCTGAAACTCATACCGCGCAGGTTTTCGAGTCTTCTATGCCGAAGATGCATTCAGCTGCCTGTCAAGCGTTCCTTTCAACGATGCCGTGGCCACACGGTTCATCACATACTTCAATATGACACTGCAGTTCCAGAGTACGCTCGCGTATCTCAAGAATCCACCTCCAGGCTATCAGCAACCTGCTGTCGATGTGATGCAAGTGCTCGATCAGATCCAGAACAACATCACAGCTGGCAACTACAAGAACCAATACAGTTTCGAAGCAGCTGTGCATCTCCTGGTGAACCGTATGCACGATGCGCACGTCACGCTTAGTGCGGGTATCTTGGATGCTTTCTCCTTCGTCAGTCCTTACGGCGTGGTGTCTGCATCCGTAGATGGAAAGCAAGCGCCAGAACTCTACATCGCAGAAGACCTTCTGCAAGCCCGCCTGCAGGGCTACACTCCTTCGCCCGTCACCAAAATCAATGGCCGGGATGCCATCGAAGTCATGACAGAATTCGGGGCTCTCAACTCAGAGTATCTTGAGCCGCATGCGGAATGGAACTCGCTTATGGACAGCCCTGCTCTTTTCGTCAGTGGAGATTTTAGCACCTTTCAGGCGGGCACGTTCTATCCAGGAGACGAGCTTAACGCAACGTTTAAGAATGGAACAACGGGCGAAACAGTCTGGCTGTCTATTTACAACGAACTCGATGATACGGGTCCGTTGACTACTGCCGGAGACTTCTACAACTACTTCGTACTCGGCCTGCTGCCTGCCAGCTACAACGAGAACAGCACATGGTGGCCCATACTTGCCCAGTCTAACGACACCTCGGACGACAACACCACTACAATGGCGGATCTCTACAAAGGATTGTGTGATAAAGGCAGCCCTTCAGCATCCAGTTGGTGCGAAGCAAGCTTTGGCTCGTATCCCAACAATCCAGACATTTCGCAGTTCGATCTGGACGTGACTGGTGGTGGCGTCGTGACTGGCTACTTCTTTGAAGACATCTCCACAGGCGTTCTTAGCATCCCAACCTTCCAGCAATACGACCCCAATATCGAGGAATTCAACAACGCTGTCAGCGACTTCATCGGCAACGCCACAAAGAACAATATCTCCCGCGTGGTCATCGACTTGCAAACCAACTCCGGAGGCGAGGTCTTCCTCGCATACAACACTTTCAAACAGTTCTTCTACCGCACCGAGCCATACGCGGCGTCCCGCATACGCAGTCATTCCCTCGCAAATACTCTGGGCTCGTCATACTCGGCGTGGTGGAGAGATCTCGAGAAGAACTTCAATGACGCAGACGGCGCCAATGCTGAGTTTTATGGTTACGCTGCGGCGGAAGAATGGGTCGTTGTCAACCGTATCAACGCGGCTACCGGAGGGAACTTTTCGTCGTGGGCTGATTACTACGGGCGCGTCTCTGCCAACGGGGACCTGTTTTCTGCGGCTGTGAGTACATTCAGGATACTGCGTACGTACTTCCACTGACAAAACATACAGCAAAGGTACAACCTGTCGGACGAGGTTTTTGATGCCAGCGCGTTCGGCGACTGGATTCCATACGGCTATGGCATTGCCATTGACACCGACCCAGCACCTCAGCCATGGGCGCCCGAAGACATCGTCATCCTCACAGACGGTCTATGCTCGTCTACCTGTGCTCTCTTCGTTGAAATGATGAGTCAAGCTGGCGTGCGTACCATCGTCGCTGGAGGACGACCCGAACCCGGTCCCATGCAAGCCGTCAGTGGTAGCCGTGGTGCTCGCGTTTACGAGGCCACTGAGCTCGACGACGATTTCTCTTTCGTCTCCGAATTCATCAGCAACGACACCGCCGCCCAACTTCCAAGCCGTCTCGACACAGGCATGTGGATCACCACAGCTGGCATCAACATCCGTGACCAAGTGCGCGCCAACGATCCGACTCCGTTACAGTTCAAATACCAAGCCGCAGACTGCCGCATCTACTACACCCTCGACAACGTCTTCAACATGACCCGCCTCTGGCGCGACGCTGCAGCCGCCACATGGACCGATACCTCGCTCTGCGTGCCCAACTCGCGTGGCTACCCATCCGCCCTAAACACCACATCCAATCTCACCCCTCCCAAACGCACAACCTTCATCCCAACCCTAGACCTCGACCCGGACAACGCCGTCGCCCTAATCGGCAACAACACAGGCATAACCGCCAGCGACGCCGCCCGCTCCGGCGAAATTAAATCGTGCGCAACGCCCTGCGGCCACGGACGCACATGCCAGCCCACGCAGCTCAAATGCGGCACCAAAGTCGTGACGGTATCTGCGTGTCTGCCCAAGTGCGCGAGCACGGACAAGACGAAGTGTCCTGGCACGAGCGAGTGCGACTATGGGGATGTGGGGCTTGCGAGTAAGACGAATACGTTTGGGGAGAAGAAGAGCGTTAGTGTGAATAGGAAGTTTGAGCAGGGGTTTTGTCGGCCGACGAAGCCGAGTGTTAAGTTGGCGTGTCCGAGGGTGTAGGTGGGAGTGAAGGGGAGGGGTGGAAGATGATGGTTGGTGGAGTGCGCATTGAATAAGATACCCGTTTGAATTTCTGTATGTACATGCTTAAATAATAGAGGTGGCTGTTATGAGTATGAGCAAGAACAGGAAGACTGTAAGGCAAGGCCAGGAATGCAAAGAAAAAGTGTTAAGTCATGTTCCGAGTTGCTTTCACTCCTAAATCGTGCGCGTGCCGCACCTACACATGTAGTGTTAGCGTCCGAATGACGCGTGAGACCGGAGCGGCATCACATAAACGCCGAAACAACCCTGAGTGATCTGCGACCAGTTCGACGATACCATCATCACCAAGACGACTGTACACGATTGCGCGCAGATTCTCCGTGGTCGCGGAACATGGCCATCTAAACTTTCTACTTTCCTTTCTACCCATCTGGCGTTACTCCTGCGCATAGCCGGATCGCGAGCCCCATCGAGCTCCCTAAGACACGCCGCCTGCCGAAGCAGCTTCAATCGGCCTCTCTGCACGCGCAACCATTCAAACCTCACGAAAAGCTTTTGTGAGCTTCAGCGACACTTTCGACGCCATTACGACCGCGACTTAGACATTTTGCACCCACTTAAGGCTTCTTAAAGCCGGGGCAGCGCCGTAAAGCCGAGATGAATCCAGGACACCACGACGGGTGGCCACCTGCGCAGGCGGGTGGAGCGTCTGGGCCAAGTCAACAGCAAACAGCAGAGCAGGCCCAGGCACAGGGTCCGCGTCTGCCAGGCATATATGGGTACGTGTGCATCCCGTCTCTCTGCAGTAGCCGCCGCGATCATGGACGAGGAAGACGTCAAACTTCTTTTCACTCCGCTGTTTGACTGGATCAAAACTGACGATGAGCCATGCGACAGGTCCAGCACTGCGAGCCAACAACCACCGCCCCATGCGTCGCCAGCGCAGGGCCCGGGACCGGCGCTCCCTCCGCCGTCTGGTAGGTAGCACATGCGAACGGCGCGCTGTGACACGGCTGACTCTGTTAGGGCAATCTTTCTACTCGTCAAACGCTGCGAGTACACACAACCAGAATCTCCCCTCGCTGCTGGGCATGACAGCACAGCAGCCGCATTCGTCGCCTCACATGTCCGCCCAGAGGCCCCCCTCGGCTTCAGAGCAGGGGCTTCAGGGTCCGCCGTACTCGCTACCTGGAATATCGCAGACGCTCCAGCAGCAGCAGCAGCAGCAGCCACACATGCCGTCATCGGAGCAGGCAAGTGCCGACCGCGAGCGTGAGCTGCGTGAGCGCGAGATGATGGAGTCGCATATCCTGCAGCAACATGCCGCGCAGCAGGAAGAGCATATCAAGCGCGAGGCTGAGCAGCGCGACCGCGAACACCACGAGCGACAGCAGCGCGAACAACAGGCGGCCCATCAGAGCCACTCTGGACCCATACAGATCCACCAGCCTGTAGCAGTGGCCCCCTCGACGCGCACAGTACACGGTCCGAACGGGCTTCTGGGGCAGGTGGGGGGCCCAAATGTTTTGGGTGCGCCCATGGCGGCCGCGACTGCCACTCCTCACATGTACGGAGCTGCGTCGGCACAGCACGAGCAGACCACGCCGCGCATGCAGCACGCAGTACAGCCAGCAGCGCCGCCCCAGATGATGCTGCCAGGCTTTGCCCCGCCAGGTTCGATGAATCCGATGGGACCGATGGGCCAGGGCGGCCAGCAGCCCATCTTGAACGTAAGTCTAGGTACCCCGGCTCACGTAGTAGCGCATGGCTGACAATGCTTGCAGGACGCGTTAAGTTATCTCGACCAGGTGAAAGTGCAGTTCGCAGATCACCCGGACGTGTACAACAAGTTCCTCGACATCATGAAGGACTTCAAGAGTGGCGCCATCGACACCCCCGGCGTCATCGAGCGCGTCTCGACCCTGTTTGCAGGCAACCCAAATCTGATTCAAGGGTTCAACACGTTCCTCCCGCCGGGCTACAAGATCGAGTGCGGTTCAAACGGTGATCCAAACGCGATTCGCGTCACGACGCCCATGGGCACGACCGTCTCCTCCATGCCTGCGCCAAGGCCCCTCTCCCCCCCACGAGGCAACGCTGCGAACGGCAACACTGCGCCCCAACACGAAACCACATACTACGAGACGGCGCAAGGCCAGCCGTGGGGCCAGCAGCGAGCACAGGCGCAAGACAGACAAGACGGCATTTTTCCGCCAAACCGCGGCCTCGGGCAGCCTCTCTACGGTCCACAAGGAGGGCAACAAGGCCCAGCGCCCATGTCGCCAGAAGTAAACTCGCGCCCGCATCCAGACATGGGTGCGGCTGCGGCGCTCGCTCACCAGCAAGAGCAACGCGGTGTCTCTCAACTCCAGAACGCCGTGTCTGCCGCGACCGGACGATCAATTCTCTCACCCAGTCTCGACAACGCTACTTCCGCTCTCGGCCCAGTGCTCAATGGAAATGCTCCAGGCGCGCAGCTTGGCGGTGTCGCTGCTGAGAAGCGCGGTCCTGTAGAATTCAATCACGCTATCAGCTACGTCAACAAGATCAAGGTAAGGAAGACGACCATCTCACTCTGACATTCACTGACGCTCGGCTAGAACCGCTTTGCATCACAGCCCGACATCTACAAGCAGTTTCTCGAAATACTGCAGACGTACCAGCGCGAGTCCAAGCCCATACAGGACGTATACGCGCAGGTCACGACCTTGTTCGGAGGAGCCCCGGACCTTCTGGAGGATTTCAAGCAGTTTCTCCCAGAGTCGGCTGCTCAACACCGGGCACAACAGCAGGCCGCGCGACACGCCGAGGACGCGGTCATGTTGACCAACGTCCGCGGCGATCCAGGTTACGGCCAGACACCAAGCAACCAGCAGACTCCTCGTGCCGACGCTACCTCTCGACTACCTCCCATGGGGAACTTTGCGCCTACACCCACAGCGAACCGTGACAACAAGCGCAAGCGTGAGCGACAGGGCCCTATAGCCGCACCCATGCCAGCGCCAATGGTCCAGGAGGCACCGACTTCGAACATGCGTAGCTCATATGGTGGACAAGGCAATGGCAACAAGCGGACGAAGACGGGCCACGCTGCGAAGCAAGCCGTACCTGACGGCCCGCCAGTCTCGCCAACACTAACGCCTGCGCTGCCCGAGCCTATGCCGCCCACTACTACCACCTCGCCGAGCCAGGACGAGCTCGCGTTCTTCGATCGCGCCAAGAAGTTCATCGGCAACAAGAACTCCATGAACGAGTTCCTCAAGCTCTGCAACCTGTACTCGCAAGATCTGATCGACAAGTCACTCTTGCTCTACCGTGCCGCATCATACATCGGAGGCAACGCGGAGCTTTACGCCTGGTTCAAGAAGTTTCTGGGTGACGATGAAGAGCAACAGAAATCACGACCAAAGACAGTCAACTCGCGAGTCTCGCTGTCGAACTGTCGCAGCCTGGGCCCTAGCTACCGCCTGCTACCAAAGCGGGAGCGCGAGCGCGTGTGCAGTGGTCGTGATGAGCTCTGCAGATCTGTTCTGAACGACGAGTGGGCCTCACATCCTACCTGGGCATCCGAGGATTCTGGCTTCGTCGCGCATCGCAAGAATCAGTTTGAGGAGGGTCTGCATCGGATCGAAGAAGAGCGACATGACTACGACTTCAACATTGAAGCCTGCAGTCGCACCATCCAGCAGCTGGAGCCAATAGCCAATCAGTTGCTCACGATGAAGGTCGAGGAACGTGGTAACTTCAGTCTCCCACCAGGACTTGGTGGCCAGAGCGAGACCATCTACAAGCGCGTCATAATGAAGATCTACGGCCGCGATCGTGGCAAAGACGTCATCAAGGAGCTATTCGCGATGCCGTGGAGTGTGGTTCCCGTCCTACTTCATCGCCTCAAAACTAAGCTCGAGGACTGGAAGGCCGCGCAACGAGAATGGGAGAAGGTCTGGCGTGACCAGACGCAGAAGATCTTCTGGAAGTCTTTGGATCACCAGAGCATCACTGTCAAGCAGACCGACAAGCGACAGTTCCAGCCCAAGTCTCTCACCAATGAGATCCAGGTCCGTTACGAGGAGCAGAAGCGCATGCAGGCGATCCAAGAAGTTGCTCAGGAAGACTATCAGTTCGCCTTTTCCTTCAAGGACGAAGACGTCTTGATTGATGTCGCACGTCTCATGCTTTCTTTCGCGGACAACAACACCACATTGGATTTCTCGAAGGTCGTGCCCTTCATCAAGGAGTTTGTACCGCTCTTCTTCGGTATCGATGTGCAGAAATTTGAGCAGCGGGTCCAAATGTCAGGGCAGAACACGCCCAACGACTCTGGTGACGAGACACCTGGGCCGGATGACGATGCCTCACAACGCGGTAGGACCAAGAAGAGCGATCTTCGCCGGCAATTGCTCGACCCTACTGGCAAGCCACGAAAGGATGACAGCCGAGACACGACTCCAGAGCTTGCGTCTGGTGTCGAAGATGATGCGGCTCGCGACAGCTCAAACTCGAACGGACGTGCTGAGCGGCCAACAAGCAATTGGGTGCAGTACTCTTCCCTGCCAACCGCTTATGGAGACAAGCAATTCGAGCACGAAGAGCCGTACCGTCGCACCGAGTATAACATGTATGCCAACGCATCCATATACTGCTTCTTCCGCATGTTCGTCTACTTGTACGAAAGGCTTCTCAATCTCAAAGAGAGCGAAGACGAGGTCCGCCGCGTCGTCACCCGTGCAAAGGAGCCCAAAGCTGCACAGCGCCTCAAGATGCTGGACAAGCAACCCGAAGACTTCTTCAAAGATACGTCGTCGTCAGCCAGCTACTACCAACAAGTGCTCGACATGTTTCAGGATCAGATCCAGGGCGAGTCGGACATGGGTTTCATCGAAGAGACTCTCCGCCGCTACTACCTCCAGAATGGCTGGCAGCTGTACTCTTTTGACCGGCTCCTGAGCTCTCTGGTGCGCTTCGGACTCAGCATCGTCAGTCACGACAACAAGGATAAGAGCATCGACATCTACAACCTCTTCAAGAAGGACCGCGTCAACGACACCACCACGCACAAGAACGAAATCAGCTACCGTAAAGCTGTCGAAAAGTACGCGAAGGACGCTGACACCTTCCGCATCACCTTTGTACGTACCTGTTTATATCCTTCGCTATCAAACGTACTAACGCTGAATTATCAGGATCCAACAAACGCCACATCCACAGTCCGCCTCTTCAAAAAGGACGACCCAACCTTCGAGTTCAACACGCTCGACCGCGTCAAGCGCTGGCGCGCATACATCGCATCCTACATGGCCGTCGAGCCCACCGAAGTCGTCGACGGCGCGCGCGTGCACTACCCATACCTACGCAAGCGCCTCGCCGCCGCCACCACCGACAACGAGGACAACATGCACATCGATACCGTCCGGCACAACGACAAGATCACCGTCGCCATCTCCCCGGCTGGCTACGTCATGACGTTTATCAACTCTGAGCCTTTTGGCACTGGGGGCGTACAGTTCTTTGTGCACCAAGGTAGTGCAAAGGGGGCGGGTGAGGAGGCGGGCGTGGTTGAGAGGAGGAAGGATCATGTTCAGGACAAGTTGTTGAGGAATAATAAGTGGATGAAGAATTTGTCGACGGAGGAGGTTGATGCGAGGAAAGAGGCTTGGAAGAGTGCGTTGGATAATGTTAGTGGGGATGGGGATGTGGATATGGATGAAGCATAGGGGAGTGGAAAGAAAGGTGCGGTTAGGGAGGGTGGGCGTATCATTCACGACTGTGAAGAGCATGGGCGGAGATGTGTTTTGATATGGTCATTTTTGTATTTGGGTATTGGGCAGGGGTCTTGATTTGAGAAATAGGCGTCCAGGTTGGTTTGTGTGATTTAATGGTTGGGCGACTGGGGCATGTGTGTTATTCATATCCGATTTTCGCTTTTCTTGAGGTTTGGGGGTATTCTAGCTGAATGAGTTCAGACACTCTCAACCAGTTTGGGGAGCTAGTTTTTCGTATCTCTCTTTCTTTCTTTCTTTCTTTCTTTCAATTAGTTCGCGCACTCTACGACTGCGAAGTTCTACTATCTTATCGACTGAATGTTGCGTAAGCCAGGTTGCATCTCGTTCCCTTTGGAACTAGCCAGTGACGTGTCTCCGTGTCCATGTTGCTAAACAACTCCGTTCTCCGATTCGCTTCTTCACTCCTCACTCTCAATCCAAGTTCAATGTCTTCACTCCCTCCTCCCCAACCCTCGCCACCACCTCAGCCTCCTACCACGGCACCTTTTCCACGACCTCAACCCCAACCCCAGTCTCACCCCCAGTCGCCCACCGACACAGTACTTCCAACATCAGCCTGCGCTTATACACCCAACACGCACGCGTGACGATTGAAAAGCCCAGCTTACCCGGCTTGTTCGGCTCGGTGTTGTCCCAGCCCGTGCAACTGTACACCGTCCTGACATTCGGCAGCAAGTCAGTCAGGTTCTCGTAGCCCCACGACTGCATCCCATCGATGAATTCCGCTTCACGAGACACATCCTTTGGCGTTTCAATCGTGAGGGCAATTCAGCGCAGGGCGCGGCGCTGGAAGGGCAAGAGGCGCAGCACAGTCTGCTGGAAGACGTTGAGTGTCGGGAAAGTGAAGGTGTTGAGCTTGAAGGTCAGGCTCTTGGTTTCGAAGTGTACTTGGCGACATGTAGCGAGGAGGGCGAGCTAGTGTGGCACGATGTTGGTGGAGTTGAGGAGGCCGCCGACACGGTAGGGTTCGCTGGCGCGGGTGGTTGTGCTCACGATGTCGTAGGTTGCGGTGGGGGAGGTGAGGACTTAGGTGTAGATCTTCTCGTGCAGCTCAGCTGAGAGGCGCAGGAGCGGGGAGGTGTGCGTGTTACTGGAGGTACTGAGGTGGCGTGGTTAGCATACGCCGTAGAGACGGAGTGTTATAGGGTCAGCCGGAGATTACATGGCGTTGTAGTCTTTGATCGCGTGGTCAGACATGGTGGCGGCGGGAGGGTGGATTGGGAGAGTGTAGAGGTGGGAGAATGAACGAACAGGTGGGCACGTGGAGGAAATAGCGGTGCCATGAAGCTAAGTACCTAGCTAAGCTTTCAGAAAGCACGTGATGCAGGGTGAAGGTAATGTTGCTCCTTCCAACTTTCAGGCAGTGAGGCAAAGAGAAAGTAAACGGCCATTAGATAACGCTGAGTACGTCTTGGGTAAGCGCGAGGCATGGGGTAAAGGTAAAATGCGTCTATCGATTCATTTATACTGCATCTGTAAAGGAGACCACTACCATAGAATGTAGGAGTTGTGCGTGGACGGATCTCTTATTTTGTTCGCTCGTCAAATTGCATATTCTATACTCGGACCGTTGCTCAAGCCTGTGCCTAGATTGTTCTCTGGCTCGCTTCATTTCGTGTCTGCGCTTCTGCGGCTTATGGCCACAAGTTCTGTGCTGCTGTATTTCCCAACCCTCCAAATCACCGTCCGGTGGCAATGACCCGCACATTCTCGTTGTTTCCCTTCAACCACGCAAGTAGTGCCTCCTTCGCCATTTCCCTCTCTTCGCTTATCTCCTCTTTATCTGGAATTCGAGGGAACGACCCGAAATAGTGCGTTAGAACATTCACGAAGTGTACCTCCACACTCTGTATATTCGGCAGCACATCTTCCAAGCTTATAATTCCTGGATTCTTCATACCCGCCACGAAGCGGAGTGTATCCCTACTGGGCTGGTACACTCCGTACCTCAACGCGATACTACGAATCTGTTTCCGCAGCTTCAACGGAACACGCGGCAGAGTGGTCCACAGCCTGTAAACCGACGTGAAACGTAGCGTATTGAGACCGAGGGGAAGGACGCTTGTCTCTTGGTATATCTGGCGGCAAGTGCCGAGGAGGGCGACGCGGCGAGGAATTGTCGCTTTCGCGTCGTAAACGAGGCGCTTGTCGACTGACAGGCGGGGGACCGTGAAGTTTACGAATATGGGGGTCGAATTAGGATCAGTGAGGACGAACGCGTAGATGGCGTTGCGTAGTTCCGCAGGCAGCTGGAGAAGTGGGGTCTGAGAGTTGTGCTGCGAGCTGTGAAACAATAGTCTACTTGCGCATTAGGTGCGGACGTGCAAATTACATGGCTTCGCGATCTTCGAGAGCGTGAGTCGCGGCCATCGTGGATAGAGAGGCAGAGGGGGGCTTGGGTGTAGTTGTTTTGGGGTCTTTACTTGGGCAAAGGTGAGCAATTTGTGGAAGGCGGGTGAAGGAGAGAGCTCATCGCGCATAAATTTCCACCGCACTATCAACTACGCATCTTTATAGAACTAGTAACCAGCAACTATCCCAGCTTCCAAACATTTCCTGCTCACTTTTCTGCCCTCTCGCTCTCTGTAGCTCTTCGTGAGCTGTGTACTTTCACCGCTTCTATTGCTGTGCTGCTGTGCGGTCCATCGACTCTCAACTTTTCTCATTACACAGCTGACCCATGTTCATCCACAACTATAATATCCGTATTACCTCGCTTTATCCACTCACGGAGAGCATTCAGTGTCTCTGTTCGCCCATGTAGAAGTCTCGCTCGATGGTTCGGCGACATCCATGGATCTGACGGGCTGATCGTGGCCAAGCTAATGCTTGCAGTCTTGACACTCGGCAGCAAACCTGCTAGGTTGCTCAAACCGAACCGATAGCTTGACTTCTCTAGACGACGCACGTGATTTGGGCTATCCTCGTATTGACCGATCTGGATCGTGATGCTCTGTAGATGGTCGCGCAACCATGCGGACGATTCGTAAGCGCTACACTCGAAGTTGTAACTACTGGAGGCGAGGCACAACAGAACGCCGAGATCTGCGAAGTATCCGGTGTTGAACTTGAAAGGCAGTTTCGCCGCCTCGTAGAATACCTGTCGACAGGTGCGCAGGAGCGCTAGGCGATTAGGCTGCTTGACTGAACTTCCATGCGAAACGCATTCTCCGTAGGGGTACGGCCTATAGTCGAAGTGGTACGTCGCGTCGGGCTCCGTTAGAATGTAGGCGTAGATCTCGTTCCTGATTTCAGCGGGGAGGCGTAGGAGGGGTGATTGGGCGCTGTTGTGGGCGCTGTAAGAGTCAGTGCTGTGTTGTAGACAAGAGGAATACTTGGGCACCTACACGTCGTCCTTGTCTTTGGGTGAGGAGACTGCAGGCATATTGGGCGGAAGCAATTTCATGTGCAGTGTGGTGTGTGGTGTGTGGAGAGTGGTGCGTCAATTGCAGAGGCAAAATCAAGGTGGAGGCCTAAACAACCGAGCGAGCTAAAGGCCCGACCGTGGCAGTGAAGGTCAGAAAACCATTAGCGGACGAATAACGTACTGTCCGCAGCGTTGCGCTTCAAAGTCTTTCTTCCCCCACCCGCTACTTGTGGTCTAATCGATCTACACAACGTCGAGTATCCTTTCACTTCCCTACCGCCATCCTCCTAAAACATGCAAATTCTCACTCCTGGCTTGTCTATCCTCCACTCACCCCATGTTCGCGATGTGTCCCAGATCGCCTAAAGCTATGCTCATCTTCGCAGTCTCGATGCTCCAGAGCAGATCCCCGAGACTATCGTATCCACAGAGCTGTATTCCAAGCACAAAGTCTAGCACATCGTCCGTGTCGGTAACTACGATCGCAATCGAATACAGCTGGGTACGTGCCTGGTGCCCAACAGCCTTACTCTAAATCGTCGTCTTCCATTTCATGGTGACGCAATTGCTTTGTCCGCACGCTCTCCACAATCTTGATCTTCTCTGATCTTCCCTACAACCACTCACGCACTCTACTCAGTCTCCACATCCGGTCCCAGTGACAACCCGTCGAATTCCCTCGTCGCTGCCGTTGCCGATCCATTTACAATATGATTTCCACATTCTTGACGTTCGAGAAGTCATGTTCGAGATACTCGTCTTCACCCTTGTCCTCGAGAACATAGTCCTCCTCTAGATTTGTGCCTATGACGATAGCTATACTGCGCAGCTGACGCCGTTGAAATGATTTGAGACAGTAAACTGTACACACGAAGATCGTGAGCGATTGAAAACTCCAGGTGTTCGAGGTGTACGGAAAAGCTTTTGTCTCTCGATAGATCTGGCGACAGGTTTGAAGAAGAGCGATAGGATACAGGCGCGAAGATGTTTTGGCCAGCGCGCCACTCGGTCATCTAAGATTTGAATTTCGATTGATGATGCGGTCAATGATATATGTTGACCCGGTGAGTACGTAGCCGTAGATCTCGTTCCTGATCTCCGCGGGCAGGTCTACTTCGTAGGAACGACGAAAGCTTTGAGGTGCGGGCCGCCCGGCTGCCAAAGAATCAGCATCCAGTGATGAACTCGGTATTGTTTCTATGCTATATATTGCATTGTGTTCTTTGGGCACTTGTTCTTCCGTCATGTTGGGGTGTGGGCCTGGCGATCGTAGAAGGGTGAGTGGATGAGGCAGGCACGACGGGGAAAGAGCAGTCATGGCCAATCTAAGCTAACTTCGATTCCACACATCGCTCTGTGGAAAGGTACAATAATTGGCGGGCGCAATTGCATATTCCATTGATTCCCCGCGTATGCTCTTGCTGCGCAAATCTACATTTCCTTATCGACGAACACAACCTGAACGTCGTCAACGCCTTTCGTAAGCCAGTGTCGCAGTGAAGCCTCCCCTGTATTAACCCAGTCGAGATCGTCACAAGCCTCAGACGCACGATTCCAGGCAGTTGTACAAGGGGTATGATACCATGAATGCGTGCACAGGTATTGGCATACGTCAACTTCCACGCTCCGAACACCAGGCAACACTTGCCTCAAGGATTTATGCCAGCGGACTTGGATGGCAAGGCCATTAGACTCGGACATGTCCTGGTCTTTACCGACTTTGAACCCGATCTTGGTGATGGCGGCGCGCTGCGTGGTATGAAGAGACAGTGCCACTTCGACTAGGGTACGGAGCGACGCGAAGTATGGTGTGTTGAGTGTCCAAGGAAGCAATACGGCGTCTGTGTAGATCTGACGACAAGTATGTAGTAACGCTAGGTGATTAGGGTGCGACGCGGCGTCCCTGAGAGTATAGATGGAGCGACCATCATCGTTGCTGTCGTGTTTGCATCTGCGGTGAAAGACGTATTGAGTAGCTGGCTCGGTGGGACGTAAGCATAGATTTCGTTTCGTAGTTCGGCGGGTAGGCGAAGGAGCGCACTGTCGCGACTGTTGCGGGACATACTGTAGTACAAGGTCAGTAGTGTGGCTCAAAGATGCGACAAAGTGCTTACAGGCAATCATTACTCGTAAATTGTGGCATAGTGGTCATCGTGAGTAAATCAATCGTGTAGTTGCAGGCCGTGGAAGTCCGGTGAGCGCAAGCGAGAAAGGTTGGGCTATGAATATCAGGATTGTTGGGATCATTTTTGCGGCTATGGATGTAGACCCAGGTAAAGGCAGTGCAGCCGTTGTCAATCACCCAACGCGACATTCACGATGCTTTTTAATCTCTGCGGCCCCATACTAAATACTGCCACCCAAACTCACTCAACCACGTTCAACCTGAATACTTAGCGTCTCCCACGCCTCAGCAGCTTCTCCGCATCCTGCGGGTTGCCCTCCGTCACTTCCATTCTCTCGTTGCCCTCCCTCAGCCAGTCACAAAGCCATTCCTTCTGTGCACGAAGCTTCGCACCGTGGAAGCTTCCTTGTCGCAGTCCATAATGCAGCTCGATGATGTGGACTTTCGTGACCTTCGGTAGCAGGCTGGTCAAGCTATGAAAGCCTTGAATGTTCAGTGCGCTTGGTACCGTGAACCACTCGTTGGGGACGACCTCGAGGGCAACGCTGTACATCAGGCACCGTTCATCCGGCTTCAATCGTAGGATGGTGCGCTTGAAGACTTCAAGGCCGATGAAGTGGATGGTATCGATCTGGATCGGCAATGCCTTTGTTTCCGCATAGACTTGGCGGCAGGTCTTGAGAGGGGCAAGTTGTGGCAGCTGGGAAAACAGGTCGGCAGGCGCGTTCTCTGGATCCTTGAAGACAATATCGCGCTCAGCCAAGTCACTGAGGGGATGGGAGGTGGAAAGACTGTGGAAGGCGTATGCGTAGATTTGGTTCCTGATCACCGCGGGGAGACGGAGGAACGGGCTAGAATGAGTTGCAGTAATGCTCCATAGAGGACAGAGCAGGTGGGGAAGTATTACAAGGTGTCGTACTCCTCGCGAGCTTGTTGATTGGCCAAGTTGTGAGGTTTCGCGAGAATAGAGCGGTTGAGATTTTGAGAAGCTGAGGATGGTGGGCAGATACTTATTGATGGGGTAGCGATACTTATGGAAGGTACGAAGTCATGGTGAGTTCGCAAACGACTAAAGGTGAGTGAGTTCTAACAACCGTCAAGTAAGAGAGCAAAACCGAAGACATCCCCACTTTTCCGTTGGGATGCAGCTTTCGAACTGGGGAGATGGGGATGGAGAAGAATTGTTCGAGCGAGCCGAACTGTCGTTTGGCAAAAAGTCGCGCTACAAGCTTTTGTGGACATGTGTCCGTCTGTCGGTTTCAACTCAGAGCAACCTTTGGACACTGACTTATACGCGGGATTTGTACATCATCCAGTGCGACGGTCCCTCTCGAGAAGGTAAGTCCGGGCGCGTAAGTGAGTATCGGGATGCCTCAAATGTTTCATCGTTGGTCTCAGCTTTCGACCCAATTGCCCTCACAACCTTCAACATACCGCTTATCGCCTGCCATCAATCACAATGTCGCACCTCCTCAAATTGAATGATCGCATACGCCACCACTCATGCACGACCACGCTTGTGACTTCGCAAGTGTCCGCAAGGGCCCGATGCAAGTCTTTAACTGTTATTTCCCGAGCAAATACTCGACGCCCTACCAATCCAGATCCATGATGTCGGGGTTCACTGGAGGTTGTTGAGGTCATGAGCGACGCAAGGCACGCTTTGATA
>Ga0265797_10004191_pt1 | contig 22280 bp, 30 predicted proteins | sample P2T30metagenome_FD_192433 | JGI IMG/M metagenome (GOLD analysis project Ga0265797, IMG submission 192433) | Plant litter microbial communities from East Loma Ridge, Irvine, California - P2 T30 | ecosystem: Environmental > Terrestrial > Plant litter > Unclassified | place: USA: California... | reverse complement strand
CCCCCCCCCCCCCCCCCCCCCCCCCCCCCCCCCCCCCCCAAACGCCTAGCCAAAACACTTTATACTGTCGAGGGTTGCAAAGAGCAAAGGGACTCATTGAGTATTTTGAGTAAAGCGATTGAGAAGAATGAAAGGATTTACCGTAAATTACCAAACTCCTCGACCCCGTCATATTACCAGTGTTTTTCCATTCCGACCACGTAGGTGTACAGAAGTGCAACTTTTTTCTTCTTCTCTTTTTGAAGCAACAACAACTACTACTCAAACACATCGCTGACATACCTGTCCTCCTTGACCTTGTCCAGCCACTTGGCAGCATCCTCTTCAGTCTTGCCCGGAAAAGTATCCATGAAAATCTTCATACAGACGTCTGCAGTGCTCTTTGCCAATTTACTTGCACTTCCGCAGATGAAGATCTTGGCGCCTCTCTCGCCAAACAACTCAGCCAGCTCCTTGCGTTCCTCCCACATGCGATCAGGCACGCGCTGGGCCTTTTGTCCCTCGGGCGCGACTTTGGAGAAGCATCCGCGCACACTGACGACACCGTCTGCCTCCCACTGTGCCAGTTCGTCGGCGTAGATGAAGTCCTTTTCGTAGTGGCGGCAGCCAAAGTACAGAATGGCCGGGCCGACGCTCGCGTTGCGGGCTTTCTTAATCACTGCTCGCTCTTGGATGAAGCCGCGCATGGGGGCTAGGCCGGAGCCGGCGCATATCATAATGATGGGTACGGTGGCGTCGGTTGGGAGGTGGAAGTTTGCGTTTGTTGGGCGTGTGAAGCAACGGACCTTTTCGCCGGGCTCTTGTTTGGCAAGGTAGGTGGATGCGGCACCGCGGAACTGACGGCCTCCTCCACTCCATGCGGCCTCATCGTGTACATCATACGTCAACGAGGCTGTTAGCCGCTGGGCATTTGTGCCATCCGAGTTTGTTATGAATTCAATATTCGCGATCGGGGAAGACGAGATGCTGTATTGACGGGGTGACAGAGGCTTCAGCGAATCGAGATAGGTGGCGAAGGGGAGCTGGCAGTCTGGATAGTCTTCGAGCATGTCCAGGATGCTGTATCGCTTTGAGATGACATCCTTCTTGTACACTTGATCGGTTGCTAGCTCCAACAACTTGCCTCGCTTGTCTTCGGGTGTTGCTTCTGCAAGCTTCAGGAGTTGCTTCTGCGAGATGGGTGTGCTCAACTCCACACGCGTCATGAGGAGGTCGAAGATGGAGATAGGTGACTCGGTAGCGATAAAGCTCTTGTTGGTTCCAGTGATAAGAATGTTATCGTCAGGCGCAAGATCGAAACGCTTCATGATACGTCTCACGGTCGTAATGCTGTTTAGCGGTAAGATGACCATGTAGTCGCCCGATCGATACGATGTTCCAACGGGGAGTTCAATCTCCATGTGCTTCTTTGCAAGGCCGACTTCACCGCCGCCCAAGTCCCTGTTGACCTTGACTTCACCATAGCCAATCTCGCTGCCTCCAAGGTACGTCGCAAACTTTGGCGGCGTTATCTCAGCCTGCAGTTGTCCACCGAGAACTTCGACCGTCGTACCGCTCGACTTGCGGAGATCGTTCCACATCTGTTCGGACCACTTCTCCCACGGACCCATAATGTCTTCTTTCACGTTAACGAGGCCCGTCTCAGTGAACCTCTTTGCCCCCATCTTTTCAAACAATGCTTCTGTCAGCTTCGGGACCCGATGGTAACTATGAGTCCAGTCGCTATTGCCTACTCCAAAGACGGCGTACTGGACCCCTTCAAGTTGCTTGGACTCCGCATTGCCCTCCAACCATGCAGTAAATTTCTTGGCGTTATCGGCTGGCTTGCCCTCGTAAGAAGGCTCAATGATGACTATGGGTTGGTCCTTGGGGATATGCTCAGTGGCAGAGTCTAAGCTGGCTATGTTTGCCTTGAAGCCAAAGCGAGGTGCGTTCGTCTCCAAGTCTTCGGCGTAAGATTTGCATGTACCTGCATTTGACCCGTAGAGTACAGTGATTGGCTTTGCATCTCTGGCAGGGGCCTTCACCTCAGTACTAGAGCCGGGTTTCTCGGTGCCTGCTTTGTGAGAAGCGGTATCGTGTCCCACCCCGCCAAGGCTTGCCATGGTCCGACCAGGCCGTCTACGGACCTTGATCTTCAGGTCTTTGGGTTTTTGCGTAATGGTAACCGAAACCTCTGAAAGATGATGAGTATCACTGCAACTCAAGGGTATGTGTGTACTCACGAAGCTGATAACCGGGATCTGCCAACTCGACCTGGAACTTTTGGAGGATGAGAGCGACAACCATGATCATCTCTTGCTCAGCAAAGGTCCGGCCAATGCAGGCTCGCACCCCGTCTCCGAACGCCTTCCATGCATTCGGAGGCAGGTTCTCCCAGCCACCGTTTAGGAATCTGTCGGGTCGGAACACTTCAGCATCTTCGCCCCAAACCTTCGGGTCGTGGTGCAATCCACGTAGATTCATGAGAACATGGTCCTCAGGCTGTACCTGGTATTTGCCCTTTTTTGGGGTTAGTCAAGTGAATTCATCAGAGAAGAATGAACTTACAGCGATTTTCGTTGGCTTCAAAGAATGCTTTCCAGTAATGGCAATAGGGCCAAGGAACCTCAATGCCTCATATATGGCAAATTTGATATAGACAAGCTGCGAAATATGCTTTGCCTCCATGGGACCGTCCCCAAGAACCTGGTCGACTTCTGCCTGGGCTTTAAGATACGTCTCTGGGTTTCTGAGCAAGTGGTAGAATAGGAAACCCAAGGTTCCGCTTGTAGTCTCGTGGCCAGCGACCAGAAATGTCACCATGTTGTATCGCACGAGCTCATTTGACATTTTCTCACCAGTCTCCTTGTCGACTCCTTGCAACATGGGATTGAGAAGATCCTTGGCGTCTGGTTGCGGGTGTGCAATGCGATCCGCAATGATACGGTCGCATAGATCATGCATCTTCTTGACATTCTCTTGGCGATTAGCTTCGGCGAAGACGCGCAGTTTGTTCTCGATGGCTGTACGGGCGCTTCGCTTTCCAGATTCCACCAAAACATCAACCATCTGGTCAATGAACGGATTCGCATGATCAGAGTAGAAGTTGTTGAATCGATATCCAAACGCGCATAAGCCGATCATATCAAACGTCAATCTAGGCAACATCAGCAACATAACGGTTAGATGCACATGCCCAGCATAGCCTACCGTGTGAAGTCGTCGCTACACAGTATCTCGTGCTCTGGGCCAAACCGATCCCATCGGAGCAGCATTTGTGTCGAGACGTCCATCATGTCGTCGAACATCTTTCTGATGCCCATTGGGCCAAACACTGGCATGAGCAACCGATGCGCCACGCCCCAGGCCTAGTGATTTGTTCAATACGGCATATTCACAATATGCAACCTTGTCGTACCTTTTCTCCAGGGTAGGCTGTGAATAGACCATTGCCAGTAAGGGCGCGGACTTCCTCGAGCGTAGCGTTGATAGGCTTCTCAAATCTTTCTGCATCGCAGACATCGTTGATTGTGTCGTATGAGGATACGACAACGACCTTGCCTTTACGACCTGGTAGATCGAGTTGGTAGATCTCGCCATAAATATCTGCAAGCCGTTGGAAGGAGCTCGACGCATTGGTGGGGTCGATTTCCGAGAGGTTGCCGATAAACAGTTGGGGTGGAGGCTGAGGGATCGGAACTGATTCTGTCTCTTGAGAAGCCATTGTTGAAGCTATAGGCAAAGGTGACAAAGTGTAACGCAATGATTTGCTTAGATATTAGTGCAGAAGGAACGCGGTGGGCAAGCTGAGTGTTGACACCTCGCACATGAAGGGACGAGGCAGCGTTCTTGTACGCAGGGAGCAGCTATCCCAGGACTTCTTAGCCTACAGTTGTGGGCCGTTCATGATTTCCCATAATCGAGCCTTGCCATATACTTCTGCCTGCTTGCTTACTCGGCAGGGGTACAAAAGGCCTCGAAGGATGCAGATGTAACCAATAGGATGCGTACTAAAGCCAGGCTGCCCTAAACCAGCTGTCGCGCGTTCAGCTGCGCGCGGCTGTGTCAGCCCCACGACAGGCTGCTGACTGTAGAGCCTGGAAAGGCGAACGAGTACCAAGATCTGTTTCGTACGAGGAGCGCCTAAGAGATCGCCTGGTGACGCGTTAGTCACCATGCGCGATGGCTTTCGCCTGCGTACTAGTAGTCCGTTCACCATGCGGCCCGAAGCGTGCGTGGACGATTCAAGCGTACTATCTGCATCCTCCTCAAACATGCGCTGTCGACATGATCCGTCTCCGAATTGCTGACTCAACCGCTTTGAATATGTATGGCCCAACACACTCGTCTCGTACAATGGTCTCGAGCTTGGTAAGTAGAGTAGCAAATGAAAGCGCTCGATAGGGATGCTAGTTGCGGGGTAGCAATTTGAGCAGAACGTCATGTCGCGTCTGCAAAATGCGCGCAAACACGCCAATGCAGATGCACGTAGTAGTAGTAGTAGTAGTAGTAGTACTGCTGTCTACGGATGGTAATATGAGTCGCAGCTCGGACGACACGTTCGGCCGAGCCATGTTGTCCCTCCGACCACCCTCCAAATGACCTCGCTCGTGAAGGTACCGAGTGCTAACCACCGGCCATCCGGGGCTTGGTGAAACAGTTGGTGCTTGTTCAGAATGGCAGCCATTCGTATTCTAGTCACTCAATTCTGATCAGCATAGACATCGCAATCTGCGGCGTCTCCACACGATAAACGCAAGCCGCCTCTTGCACCGTCAAGCCAGCCGGCGGACAGACGATAGCTGCGCAGTGAGCTACGCGACAAGAGATGCATACGCCTGAATTTTTCTCAGTGCTTTTCGTGCATGCCTACCAGTATGCACCTTTTCAGACCGGATCGAAGTGATAAGTCAGACCTGCCAACTAGCACTCGGTCCTGGCATAACATCACTCCAAAGCTTTTCATGGCGTACCCGCCTCATTTGGGGGGGGGTCTTCCATTCTTACACACTCATAACGAAATAAGGCCGGACGATGAACGATTTCGTTCCATCTACGTATTCGGTTTCGAGACCTGGCCAGATTTGTACTCCGCTGCCAGCACCAAGCGCAAACTACCCCCGAACTATCTTTTACCGCAAGAAGCTCTTCCACATCACCCATCTCTGCCAGCTACGGGATCTGCGGAGTACTATCAATGTGAGGCTTTTATTACCTCATCGTCTCTCTGGGGCTCAAAGGTGTCTTCTTGCAAACACGAGTTGCTGTCATTCGAACGGCCGGTACAGATTGGCGTAACAACAAAAAACCCGATACCGCTGTCAGTTTCGGACATTGCTCAAGACAATATCAACTGTAGTTCGTGGTTCGTTAGTGACGACGACGACTACCTCGCTATCCTCATCCTAGCATGGGCCTACATTCTCTCAGCTCGCTGGGCCGAACTCATGCCTACAACCTGCCCCGTCGAGTATACCCATGCTTTTGAGGCACAATGTGACACCTTGAATGAGACAAAATCGGGCTATAGTGATTCCAATACTGTCTATATAGACATCGACTACGCAGACCAAGATGAGGCACGATGGTGGTCCGCTATTTTTATCGTCGGGCCAAGGCTGGCGGGCAACAATGCGTGTAGCAAAAGCTACCTTTCTATCGCCTTGGTCGACAGATTTTCAATCAAATCTCCAGTTCCTTTTATCGCTTCCTTTACAACCGAGTGTTTTGCCCTCCAATCCAACATCACTAACAGCTTGTGAGTATCTTACTAGATTCTGCACTCACCACAACATCACCGATCAGAGCTATGCGGCATTGACAGATGCTCTCTTGCTCCCATTTCTGAACAATGGCCGAATATTGCATCTGCCATCTCCAAGAATCAGCAAATCAAAGCTATCGCGAAGCCTTAGAGAGGAGAATCCACAGTTCAGCTAGGCACGTCCAATGCTTTGTCCAGACAGACATCTAATGTTGAGTTGTAACATTCGAGAAATCTGCCCTACACTACTAAGTGTATTCTATGAGGCAGATATCAAGTGTAATATAGTCACGCCGTAGCTTTAGGGCACTTTGTCCACCATTAACACCTTAGCTAAGAAGGACGTATATGTATATACCAAAAGCCTAAAGTCGCGTACCTCTAGCTCTGTGCCACAATTCTCCGCTTGCAAGAGCAGCTTCTACAAGATATTAGACGTAGGCAGATTCCGTTTAGTCTAGAGAGTGCCGCCTAGACAGGGACGCTGCAATCTTTTCTACAGTAACCAGTCTCTAATACTCTTGTGGTGCAGGATAAAATAAGACGCGCGGACGAGTGTCAGTTGCTCTTCCTTCCTAAGTCTGATCGCCACATTCGACATCCAGTCTACCAATAGAAGCTATTTAGAGCAACACCTGTTAAAGATATTGATGTTGAAGCCAGGGTTCATTGCAACTGTGGAAGACCATCAACGTTAATACCAAAGTGTTCGATGGAACAATGTTGAGGCCAAGTGCTCGCTCGACTGGGCTAGTCCACAGCTTAAGAATCAGCCGGTAACACCACCCCTTGGAAGTGGAGAACGGGCGTCAGTCTCCTACGAAGCGCTTAATCGGGATCGCGAGGTAATTTTCGATAATGCAACGCGCAGTATTCTTGGATGGCTCCGCTCCGACGGATGGACACGCGATGAGAAAGAGATCTTGCAACATCCTTGGTTCGATATGGGCGACTCAGATGAAGAAGAGGAAGAAGTTGAACCCGCTTCTGATGACGGTTGGCAAGATCTATCGGTTATAAGATCGTGGCTTGAGGATTATCAAACCTCTATACAGTGACTTGGGCATCGTTTGAGTCCCCGATGTAGTAATGAATGCTTTTCAGGAACGTGCACCAATTCATTCAAAGTATGTTGAAACGTTGGGATTGAAGAAAAAACACTGTTCACTTCTAACTTGAATTCATAGCCACTTCAGGCTTAGGTCTTCAACGCTCAAGTTGTTGGCCTTGAATGCTTCCAGCTAAGGCGACATTTCGTCTGATTCTGCCAATCTCGGGTCACCCTTGGGCAGCCTCTACTGCTTTGACCGCTCAATTATTGTTGCGGTCATAGCTCTCTATCTCTTCCGAGCCTTCATACGAACAAGTAATCCTGACTGCTTTGAGAACCAGTACGTATGAATCTTCCATTCTGGCTCTTCTGAAGCCCACTCTAGATCGAAGTGCCGCATCATCTGAGGTACCAGCTTGCCCATCTCCATAATGGATATGTTTTTCCCAATGCAGCTTCTCGATCCTGCACCAAACTGTTGCATCACCGTGTCAGCTTTTCAACGTGAATGAATCATTCCGCACAACTGCAAATAGAACTTGGGGGGTGGGCTCATAGGCAGGATTACTCACAGTCAAGAGATAACGTTCCATGTTTTTAATCTTTTCCTCGTCCTTGATTAACCAGCGCTCTGGGCGGAACGTGTCCGCATCCTCGCCGAAAATATCGGTATTGCGATGGATGACAGTCGCATTGATGCCTACAATGGTGCCGGCAGGTATGTGTTTATCGCATAGTTGTACTCCGCCGGTAGGCACAACCCTTTCCAGAGGGAAGGCAACGCCTGGGTGCATACGCATGGCTTCTTTCATAACAGCTTGGCTAGTGACGCGCTTTGGTTAAAAGTTGCCCGCATCGCGTTTTTCAGTCGTCCACTTACAGGTACACGAGTTGCATACTCTCGGAAAATGTTACAATGGGCGATAGGTTGTCCTCAGCTGCGTCAATTTCTTTCTGTAGTTTCTCATATACGTCCTTGTTCTTCATTAAGTAGTAAAATATAGCCCGTAGGGAAATTGCTGTCGTGTCGCTTCCAGCAAGGCTACACCGAAGACATTAGCCTATAAGCGATTTGGTTGTTTCATATGGCATACTCACAGATTGTTCATCAAATGATTTACCATATCTCGATGGCTCATTCCACCCACAGTTTTCTTTTTTTGTTCCTGTAAGTAGGACACGAAATCTGATCTGTTAGATGTATCGGAAGTTTCGGCGTTGGACTCTTCGATACTATCCTCGACCATCTCATCTGCCAGTTAGTCTTGGATCTTATCGTGAAAAACCTTGTAACCGTGCAACGATTTGGTATACTGACCTTTGTAACTATTGGTATCGGGGATTTACCTCCGCCTATCAATGCCTCTAGCATGCTTCTGACGGTAGGGTTGCCGAATAGGAACTTGTGCAGCCATGGTACCTGGCCAACAAGGGCTGGGTACAAGAGCCCGGAATCAATACCAGCAATAACATTGTGCACATCTTTCCGTTCCTCCATGAAACCGTAGCGCCGACTGAATGACATGGCACCGACCACGTCGAATGCGTACCATTGTAACCAAGCACCCAGATCCACGACCTCTCCCTGGAGATCTTTCATAGCATCGATGAAAATCGTGCTGCACGGGTCAACCAAGTATTCGAGACCTCGCATAGCAGTCATAGAATATTTCTGCGCAACAGAGCGCTTTAGACGTTGATGTTCCTCGGGGCTCGTGGTCGCAAACAGACTATGCATGGCTTCGTTTTTGTACCCCATTGTCCATACTGAGTAAAATGGAGACTGCATAGAGACGTTGTCAGCATTCACATTCCCCTTCAAACTTACTCTAATAGACCACGAGCTTCCTCACCTTTATGAACTTGCTGCTGATGCTATAGATGGTCGCAATGGCGCTAGGGTCCGAGATATCAACTACGTTCGGTGCGGTTCGAACAATCGCACCGTATTTTTTATGGAGGGTTCGATAAGACTCATGGCCGTTTCCGTCGAACACAAAATAGAGACGCCACAACCCGCTGAACTTGGCGAGCCATGGACCGGGTACCTGGCGCAGACCTGGCTGGTACGCTTTAAAGGTGGCCTTCAGGAACCAATAGATAATTGGGATGAGGGGAATAGCGACAAGAGATAGGAGAATGCTTTGAACCATATTGTGCAGGGTCTTAACACAAGATGAGCAGGCTCAGAGACCAAGGTAAAAGAAAAGAGTGTTTGCACACTTGAGGAAGAGCAAGTTGTTTGCTGCGGGGAGTACGATCTACATAAAACAAGGGACGGGAGAACCAGAATGTTATAGGCCTCTTGGAAACGCGTCATGTCGAGGTGGACAGATTCACTGATCGGCCGGCATGTAACTATATCGGTACTAGTGCCGGAGGAACCTGGTGCAGACATTCCGGAGGTCAATCCGAGCTGACATCGAATATGCTTGGCGCTTTGTAGAGACGGGACTGTGTCTTACATATTGATTGACAGTTATTGAAGCCTTCCCACTTGAGCTCTATCATATTTTCCAGTTTTCTCACTTGCATGACAGCAACCAGACTCCCAGCTATCCACAATCATTCTTCCAAAGTCCAACTTGAACTTATTGCTCGTGTATACTTTGAGCACTCAGACCTAGAAAGGTTTAGGACACTCGACACCGATTTGGGCCTGTCGAAGCGTATCGCGATGAGAACCACATCCTTTGCTGTGGCGTACTGCTGTGTCGCTCGTCGTTCGAAGAAATCTTCCTCTTTTTGCGGCACAGCCTGGCTTGCTTAGACGCAGAGACACAGGGTGAGTTCGACAAGGCCGCCGCATTGGATGGTGCAGTTGTATCCGACCTTTTCCCTTTCCCAGGCGGCGGAAAAAAGGTCACTTTGAAATCTCCGTCCGGATCTCTCATGAGTATCATCGTCGGACAAGAAAAGAGAGCTCAGGCTACGGAGCCTCTGTCTGCCGAAGTCGAGATCTTTGGGCCAATGAATGGTAGTCTGAACAAGCGGAGATTTGGTGAGTGCAATATGGGCATGGCGAGATAGCTTCCGAGTCTAGGTCTACCAAATACATTAGGAGAGTTCCAAAGGTTCCATCCTGGGCCAGCAATGATTCACAAGTTGGGTCAGTTTGGGTGCATCGTGGATGGAGGGGCGGAGGAAATGAATTGGTATACTAGTAAATTCAATCTCGTTGCTTCGGATGCATAGTACGCTCCTGATGACAAAGTTCTTGACGTAATTTTATTCATGCATCCTGACCTTGGTAAATGATTTTCCGACCTCATTCGATGTTCCTTGGATGAAAATAAATACTATCAAACTGTAAAATGTAAAACTGCAGTCAAACGAGCCATGTAGGAGGATGCTTACCTGTGATTACTCACACAAAAAATCGTTCCCCGCTTCTCGGTCCACGTATCCCATTACTTGGTTCAGGTCATTGTTCAGTCTGTTTTTCCATGCCTAATGGAACTGGGCAGCGCCGGTGTCACGAGCGTAAGCCGGAGCAACCCCATGTTGCTCCGGCAGCCCATGTAATCCAAAATCCTGGTGCCAACCCTCGCTCGGACGAATCTGTTTGTTTTGCGCCGGCTCACTACTCGCGCTCGCAAGTTCCTTACATGAGTAGTGCCGAGAGGTCAGCTGGCCTCTGTTCGCCATTGATATCTTATTAGAATCGATTCCCCTTTACAAAGTCTCAACGTGTAAGAACAACGCTATCGAACTGTCTTCATGCAAGTATTTCCAGCGTTTTTTGGCGAACGACTCCAAAATTTACTTTGCCGCATTGGACGATGTACAAGATGCCGTTCGTATTGACAGACAGAGAATAAAAGCCTTCCCAACGTTTGAGGGCCTCCAGAGTGGGAAGGGCAGTACGTCAGTCACTGTATAGAAGGTATGTTCATGATACACAGAATACCATTGGCCAGGTGTGCAAACCCATATGTATCTCTGACTTGATTTGTCTAGCTACTTGCTCCTGTACCGTTTGATGGGGGACATCATTTGCAAAGGTAGAAACTACAAGCAGCATGCTGAAGCGGCCAATGTACGGTCGCGACGCTGAGTATAACATACCGTGGGAAAATATCGCTAACATGGCGCGTTTCGCTCTCGTGGTAGCTCACCGTGCCAAAGGACCCTGTAATATGGTACATACAAACCAAGAAGAGCGTTGGGAGGCCCTGGCGATGTTTCCATCACAGCAGTCGCCGCATCGAATTTTCTCGATTTTGAGGTATGAGCCAGCTGTCGCTTAGGCACAAACAGAATCTCACATGTGGCAGGGAGAGCTTACACTCATCACCTCAGAAGATGCTCCAAACTACATCCTCGGACACACTATTGGCAATGGCCTGACGGCCCGCATGTTCCAAGATCCGAAGCGTGCCGGAGGACAGCTCACCCATTACAAAGCGTTCAACGGATTCGCTCGTCTCGGACCGATTACGAGTGCGGAGGCATTCGGTAATACGAAAGATGCAAGGATCTTGCTGAGGTAAATATCCGGGTGTTCCAGGATAGCGCATGTGACCTCATTCACGGGCCCGCAGAGCTTATCAGTTTCCTTTCCCAAGGTAAGCTTATGCCAAACGCCACTCCGATCCAGGCTAATCTATCGGATCGTAGGAACGGCGCTTCTGGCAGGATCCGTTATAATGGCAGGCTCACCTTTGGGCGTTTGGTAGTTCCAGTCTCCAAAATACCAGCTGCACAACTGAGAAGTTGTTGAAATTGAGATTCCAAAGATTGGCATCTTACGCAATATTGTGGTATTCGATTAAGCGGGTTGGGCCGTGTCGTGCACGGCACTTTGATTCGGCACTATCCCCGCACTGACTACGTTGCTAGGGTCGGTGGTCCACGGATGTAGATGCGACATGGACATCTGCTTAGCATCATTGCCCTCCATACAACCTTCGTGACAAATCTGATTACTGAGCCTACCCCTAGAGCTACTCCCAACTGTCTTTGCAAGTGTTTCGCTACATGGCTGTGCGCGAACATCAACCATCGAGCTCGATGGATCTGAGCAGCGGTCCTTCACAGAAAGTGAGATACTGTGTATGCGACTTTTGCAGAACGTGTGTAGATGGTCCAGCAGTCTCGAAAATGCAAAGCTAATAGGGTTCATTGACACAGCAAAAAAATTAAATGTTTGTCAGAGATACCCCGGCAACGTGTGTTCATGAGGAGAGAACAGAATGCTGACCAATCATCTCCTTGCTCAGGCGATATGGTTCAACCCGTTTGTGGCAATTGTCGACTTCGCTGCGTGAACTGCACATACAGCAAGCGAAGAAGAAAGCCGGGTATGTCCGACTCCAGTTGAAACCTTCCAAGAGGTCGTGATTTGACTGATAATCGATGCAGGCCCGCCAAAGCGACGCCGCGTTGCCGAAGTAGTCACACCAGACCTTGCAGTTTGGTCTGGCACTGTTCAAGAACATGGCCCTCTCAGCCCATCGGCTTTTATGCTCGAACCTTGGACCATGAATCCTGGACAACTTGGAATCCCCGATTTTATGCCGTTTGACAGTAGCTTTAACATCACTTCGGAGATGGATATTGGAACAGAGAAGTATTTGTTAGTCTTCCTTAACTTGATTCGTAAGATGCCAATCGAAACCAGCTAATATCTCCTTGCCGTTATTTCAGATTCAATCTTTATCTCTGCCATTTACAGCCTATATATCCCTTATTTCGCCGACGGCAATTTGGTCATGCAGCGGGTATGTCACTTCGGTTGAAGATGGCCATATTTGCTATGGCTTCTCGCTTTGCAAGTCGAGACAGTCGTAATAACTCAATCATGTCCCCGGCAAAATTCGCTGAACGTGCAAGGGCTATCCCTTGTACAGATCCAAACTCCCTCTGCATCGATGACATAAAAGCATCTCTTCTTCTTTGTATACACGAAATGACGGAAACAGGCCACTGGGAGGCAGTCGCAGAAGTCAGCAAACTCGCAAGAATGGCCGAAATCTACCATGGTTCGTTTATAGACGCTCCACCTGTCACTGCAGAGCGTAGAAGCGATATAGAAGAATGGAAAAGTGTCTGGTGGACCATCTATTCACTAGATAGTTTTTGTAGCGCCATGACGTAAGTTCTTGTGGCCCTGTCATAGCGATATTATACTCACAGTATGCAGGGTATCATCACACGCCACCCCTGCCTACATGCAAGAATACATGGAGCTACCGACTGAATCTCTCGATAATTTGTGTGATTCTCTCCCCGACGATATATCCCAAGAACAAGAGACCACCAACGTCCATGTGCTTTCACCAGTCGCCAAGCACTGGGAGGCTATGCGGGCAATCTATCACTTATCAAGTTGTCGCAGCCGTAACTTGCAACTCGGGGTTACTTCTATCATGAGATCTGTTACCGAAGCACGGGTCATAGCCAGATTACAACACGGTCCGGCCCTTCGCTCACGGTTGCACTCTCTGGAAAGCGATTGTTCAGCTGTGATGTTCGCTCTTCCCTCATGGATATTCAACCCCGCACAACATACTACCACTGGTGAAACAATGGAAGAGCATCGGAGTCGTCTCGGTACACTATTCGTCTTCTTCAAGTGAGTTTCTACAATCCTTCATTATCCCAGGTTGGCACAAACATGTTTGCTAACAAGGGACTTTCGTTGCGTAGCGCTCGCCTACTTATCGAGATCACTGCGGCGCAATTGAGAATACGGGCAGCTTCTGAAGATGCCGTCGAAACGGAAAGAAAAAGCTCGTGGCAGGCCATACTTTCTCATGCTAATACGGTGATATCTGTTTTACAATACTGGAACCCAACCTATTGCGAGGCTGCTGATCCCATGTTGAGTTATATCCCTTTGCTTGCTGCCTGTGTCATCACGTTAGACAGTAAACTCGCATCCAATGTGACCACATTGAGGTCATCGGAGCATGTAGATCTAGTCATGCTCTTCCTCTCCCGAATCGGTCAATATTGGCCTATAGGTACGTCATACAACAAGTGCAGCTTAGCTCCAGGGCTCTACACGGCAATAAACGGATTCACTAACTTTGTGTGGATAGGCCTATGCCTCAAGGGTTTGTTTGTGTGTACTGCTTTGAAGTTAACCGACTGATTTGGCACAGATGCGCTCTCGTCGTTGGAAGCCACTGAGCCGGAGCAGAGTCTACAAGATGTACTTCAACACATGTTTCAGATCACAAGCTTAAGACAGCGAAACTCGCAGTTATTCATTACTCTTGAATATGTTACGGCGGCACCTTCTGTCAGTACCCCCGAACTAGAAACGATGGCCTCGACTCCATGCTATGACCGGGAAACACCGGTAGATGACTCAGCACTTATGGAAAGTATGGCAGACATTGATGATCCAAGCTGCTCATGGTTGGCCGATAATCTTATAAACATAGACCCAATTTAAACATAGAGCCATATGGATGGTCTCCATTCTAGCATAAACAATATATTGAGTGAGCTGTGTAATTATTCGTACATACAGTACCATCCTGTCCAGTAACATGATGGCTTGCATTCTCACTTCATTTGCAAGGCCAGGTCGTAGAACAGGAGCTCTTATGTAGTTTGGTCCGGTTGCTGGGGCTTTCACTCATCCTTTAACATTCCTACTGGCACGCACTTGTCCAATAGATGTCAAAACAGTTCGTTAGGTCAAAAGTCTATTTCTACCACATCTGAAATCCTTCGTCACTTAGTATACACTATAACGAATGAACGCACGTACCACTATATCACATCACCGGTATCGCAGTCATGTCTCCGTCATGGTTTGTTTCGAGTCTAGTGCAAATCTTATCTTCTTGCAGTCGGGGACTCATAGCTCCGAATCATGATCACAGTGAAATTCACCACGACATTGCTAAGTCAACGGTGACGCCGACTATATACCTAATATAAAAACTAAGTGATTTTCTTTCAGAATCAAACCCTTTTACCTATTCTTGTCGGATAATTACGAAGATCCAAGATTTGTGTTGCAGCTCATCACTACCATGAGCTTACCCAATCCCGTCGACCGACAATGGCTTTCGAATACACTCACACCCTACCTCTGTTACGCCTTCAGTCATGTACTCCGTCGCACCGCCAACGTCAAGCCTTGCATCCAGCGCGCTCTCGATATATGCGAGAGTAAACCAGTTCGTATTTCCTTGTGTTGATTCTTGCTGCGCATGTAGCGCTAACATAATCGCAGAATTGCTCCAGTCAAGACGATGATGTCCTCTTCGAGCATGTTTTGCAGACAATTGAGCGCCGCCAGCGAGGGCTTCCTGTGCAGAGTAGCATAATCACAGATAACGTGGAGGCTCTGGCGCAGTTTCTTATTCGGAGGGCGCAAGTCAAGGGGCAGTATGAGTTGCCAGGCCGTGGTGCTCAGGGTGGTGGTGAAAAGCTCCAAGGTAAGAGAGTGAATTTTCAAGTCCTCCTGTTTGACGACTATTTAATCTATGGCTACTTGGATGGGAGCTGAGGCTCGAGTTTGACCCATATCGATTACCTCGCCCACGGTCTCAGTGTTATTACTAATACAAATACCAGCCGACAACCGGATCGACCCGAGACTCCGTCATGCGCTTCCTGGTCAATTTGCCTCTTCAGAATTGTCGGGAACCTTGAGTGTACCCGAAGATCAATTCTATCAGCAAAAGGATCAGAACTGCGGAGCCTTGCCTATCATATCTCCTCCGAGGGCACCACGACAGCTTCCGCCCTATTACGACAAACCTACGACCAATACTCTAGCCTCTCACGGAAATTCAAGTCATCAACAGAGGCGTGGTCCAGTTTCCGAGCCAGGTCCCCAACAAGGCTTTGGAGTATTAATACCTGGGGGGCAACATACAGAAACAGTGTACAATCAGATCGTAAACGGCCAGCCTAGAGGAAATATAATTGCTCAGCGTAACGAGCAAGCATGGTCCGGGTACTTGGTCACTACACAAGAGCCAGCTCATTCAGGCACTTCAACTCCACTCCTCCAGGTAGCTTCTACTCCCACGACACACGTCCACGCCCCATATGCAGCCTCGCAGCGCCATACTCAGAACGACGAGCTCGTTTCTCAGCATCGTCAGCTTTTGCAAGCTATTTTCCCCAACCGTTTTTCAGATCAATATCAAGGTCAGGAGACCGCTCTAATGGCCACTGCAAATCTGCCATACCGACATGAGTCTGCCATACCGAGCATTCCCAACTGGAGTACCCCTGCTGAGTTGGGTGAAGAAATGGCTGCATTTCGTAAACTCCCCCGCCAAGATAAAACTGCTAAACTGACAAATATTCTCACGGCAATACAAGCTAAGCATCCGGAAAAGATCATGCGCCCAACACGCGATCACGGGGCACCTGCAGGCGCGAGGCGTGTAACCAGACAAGAGGAGAAGAGGAGAGAAGATGTTACTAGGGCAATACCGTCGGCTCAGGCGCATCTACCGGAACCCCAGCAACAGGTAGGTCTTTCGGGGAGTCGGTCGGGTATGGCAGAGGTTGTGTATCATCCTGGATACTCGAATGTGAGGTACAAGTTTGAGGCGCCGAGCTTTGATAGCGTGAAGGATGTACTGGGTGCGCATGTGCAAGTAAAAGAAGAGGGAGACTAATTACCAAAGAACAGGTTGGAACGACGGTTATGCAACGGTAGCGGGGTCAGTCTAATAAGGGTACCAGGAACGTGGGAACCGGAGAGGACAACAGCAAATGCTTCGGTTGAAATCAAGTCTTGAGGGGGGTACTTTCTGCTAAGACAGCTGTCAAAAATCTGGCAGTAGGTTTCCGGTATCATGGCTTCGGAGAGCAGCACAATCATGGCTTAGTAATTGCTGCACATGGTCTCTCGAATGGTAGCTCAAAGAATGTATGTTAATACAGATTGAAAACTGAATTCCAAATCCTTTTGCGAATTATTTAAGTTGAAGAGAGAAATGGGTCATCGCTATACATCATTACTCACCTAGCATACGCCCTTAGAGGAGTTTCCGTAAGCATCTTCTGTGGATATGCCAACAAAAGTACAGCTGCTACAGGGATCAGTCCAGTAGTAGCGAGTACGTCATCCAAATCCAGCCCAGGCGCCGCATAGCTATTACATACACTCTTCACATTGATGCGAGCCAAGCTTCCCGGTCCTTCGTTCTGCAGCGCATCAACAATCAGCGCGTACGTCAGGGGATTAAACAAAACACCCGCATGCCCGTAGAAAGAACCACCTGCCTGGCCATTGCATACGACTTGAACTTCATTGTTCGAAACACCCACATTGCGGACATCGTGCATGAACGCAGAAGCACCAGTGCCCTGCTGCGGCTCGACGACTTCATCGTAAAAGCCAGAGTAGAAAGTAGTCGTCGGTACATATGCACTATCACCGCCGTTGCTCCTTAGTGACCTCACATAGTCCGATGTAGCTTCCTGCTGGATAACAGAAGGATCGCAAAGTCCGAGAGCTGTGTCGCTGTCGGGCGACAAGCAAAGCACATTCGCAAGCACTGTGCCCTTGAAATCTGGAGACACGGGAAGGAAATCCTTGACCACGTCTCGAGTTGAAGGCCAGTACTTCAGCACCCATTGCGTGTCAAGGCCACCTTGAGACCATGATATGACGGCTATGTTTTGTCTGTTTTGGCTGGAGATTGCGCTGATGTAGTTGATAGCGTACGCGACGTACTCGGCGTTTGTTTGCGCATCACCGAGCATGGCGCCGGGAATGTTGAGCCATACAGGGTCGGCATAACTTTTGCCCGTCAATAACTTGCGCAGATTGTAGGCGAAGTTGATGCCACCGTAAGAGCCGGTTCCTGGTACAAAGATCACCGGGCGTTTGGTGCCGTAGGTGAAGCCGGGTGGGATGAAGATGGCTTTGCGTAGTGCGGATTCGGAGAGCGTGTACGGTGCATCTGCAACATTTTTCTTTGGGTAGATACTCGTCGGTGGCGAGGGATTGTTGTTGTTAATGCTATTCTCTCCTACTGGCAGGCCTCCAAACAGAGCTGAGTTCAGTGTTGCATCGAGAATAAGACCGTCAGCTATTTGCGTTGCAACAGCAGCATAGAAGTCCTGTCGTGGTGATGGGCTCACCCAGATCCCAGCTCCTCTTTTTATTGCGTCTTCGATGCTGGTAGGCCGCGTTGTGGGTTGGAGTTGCTTGAGAATATTGAGAACTTTTGTTGGATCACCATCTGCGACAGCGCCATTGACGTCCCCGAGAAGGTTTCCAACGAGCGAGACTACACCGGGCAAAAGGCCGGGCAGCAGACCGCCGAGTAACTGACGCTCCTCAAGTGGTTTTGTGGTATCCTGGAGGGACGGTGCCGGAGTTGCAATCGGTCCTGGAGCTGGGGCTGGGGCGGCAAGAGATTGCGAGAGGATGCCCAAGACCGCCAGTGATACACCGTGAAGACGCATAACGACAACCACTTAACCAATTTTTTTTAAATATTTCAAATGCGGGACAAAGGATTGAAGAAGCCGTGCCGGACATCATCGGCACGGGCGTTCATTTCTTATACAACAACACAACATCTGGACATGAGTCGTGGGGACACGAGATCGTCATTTCCGCTCCGCCCTCCGGATCGGGGTCATAGGCTGGAACCTTCAGCTAGCATTATACGAGATAGTATCTCCCATCATATCGGAGCCAGGTGAGTAGCTATAGATCTTGGCGATGGCCCCCCTTTCTAGTAATTCACGTGGTGTCACTTGCCTAGCAGAGGTGAAACTCGCCGTAGCCGCATCTTAGTGCATGGCGATCTTTATGGGCCAGCGCAGAATTGCCCACGCTTTCAATTTGGCCCCCTGCATGATGATGTTTCCCCTGGACAGATCATGGTATCTCTAACTACATTAGAGGTGAAAGGTATGGGTTCTGGTTAGCGTGCGCCACTTACAGGTACATAGTGCTTCTATGGCGGTTCGCATTCGTAATTTTAGTCTCCGATATCCCGTGCATCCCGTCATTTGCTTTTGCACGGCTAAACGTTCGGGGGTTTGATAAATATACCGCAAAGGGGCGTTAGTAGCCAAAAGAAAGGCATTGTGATGGTCGAAGGTAAGAACAATGTTGCAGTCGTGCTAAGAAGAGAAGCGTTCGTCCGAAAGCGGAGTAACATGTGGGGACACAATTGCCGAGATTTGCGCACGCCAATGCCAACGCGCTGTCCTCCGCGTGACTGCGAATCATCACCGTCATCTCGGCTTTGAAAACCGCACATCCAAGATATCGACGATGAATGCCAAAATGAATAGGAGCTAACTTCCAGTACAGAAATGGTGTCATGCAGTCTATCAAAAGACTCGATAGCTTCCGTGTGACTAGACCTACACGGCTCTGTAAGCGCTCTTGGCACGACGATCGATCCCTTGCAAACTGGGCATATCAGCCAGTACCATTTTCTTGTTCTTACGACTAGGACACGGGAAAAAGTCCCGCACAACTGTGGAGATCCCGAATATTGATCTGCACTGCAGCATGTTCGACACACTATACCAGACTTGGTGAAACACATGTTTACCCCCGGGGACGGCCGTTGTGATATCTCGAGGTCTCTCAGCGAGCTAGGTTCTCTGATAGCGAGGAGGCAAAATACGCTCTTCGTCTCCGTCTAGCCAAATTATGTAACACTTTGCGACTAACTAGTAGAGTGTGCACCTTACAGAGCCACTGTCCTTCCAATCCTTGACAACACGCACATCGTAATTGGAGGTGACCAAAACCTACTTGATCATGGCAAGCTCTCCATCCAGGCTCTCTCAACTTCCAGCCTCAGCTAGAGTAGGAAAATGTACTGATACAATGAAAACAGGGTGCTTATGCATACAATATGGCATCGTTTGTCATCCAACGAGTGACAAGCTGTATGCGAGTTAGAGTAAGGTATAATCACCATCAAGCAATCACTACTTCGATTATCCATAGGCGCAGTACAATTGAGAAGAGCAAGCTGGCTTGAAAAATTGTAGCATGTAAGGGCATCTCACATCTTTTCTCCACAACAACGTTTTCCTACAAGAATCATGGACGATATCTCCAGAAAGAATAGACAATCCTCCTAAAGCTGCCTTGATGCCACGCTTTCAATGATGCTGAAAGAGAAGACCAAGGGAGATTGAGAAGAAGGAAAGAGATACAGATTAGATATCAGAGTAATATTTCATGTCATTCCTCAACCACAACAGACACATATGCTTTCCATAGTGTGATCCACTCACAACTGTGAAAAGTTCCCTGTTGAATAGAAATTCCCAACACACTATCCATGATACACGACTTAGTGAAAATATATGGAGGAGTCCAACTACAACTTCCACCCGCCCGCGGGAGGCTGTCCAGGAACTGTCTGACCGCAGCAGCAGCCATTGTTGACGCACTGACAGGTTCCACTGAAACCCTGCGTATTGGGTTAATCACATGTGCAACCGCTGGGTCTCCCACCTTCCTGTTAAGTAATTGATAGACATGGGTCGACTTACATTGCAGGGACACTCAACGCAGGCGATGTGTACGGTATCGTCACCGTCACGACCGGCAATGGCCTTGAAGGAGCGGTTGAGGGAGATCTAGCAAATGTCTCAGCATTCATTTTGTGAGATGATTTGGAGGGTTTGGATAAGAGCTAAGAGCAGAGAATACAAACGTACAGCTCCTGGTGCCGCCAGCACAGTGACAGTATAGATTGCTGTGCTGATAAGGAGGATGAACTTCATTGTGAGTAGGTAGTATTGACTGTTGACTCAAAGTGATGAGCTTGGTTCACTACGTGAAACTAGTGGATTCGGGTCTTTTATCTGGCCCAATTGGATGGTATTTGAGAAGTAAGTAGCGAGCAATAATGGTACGTGGTGCTGTACACTATGGAGGTCAATGTTGTGATGCTTGATTTTCGTAGTGAAGAATTCATGGGACACCTCATACGGTTTTATACGTGTTTTAACCATCACGAGCATCCTCTGATGATGGCTGTGTTGAACCAATTGTAAGATCTAAATGTGTGCGTGTCTGCTGCTGTTGCCGTAATCCCACTATGACTGCATCAGCGGATTCTTTCGGCGCTCAGCCTGACACAGTCAAGTATTGACCGAGCATCCATTTCCCCTTTCCAACACTTATCGTCCAGTAAAAATGTTTTGAAGTTTATCGTGGTTGTTGCTTAGGCTCTGCACAGGCTTGGATTATTCCATCTCACGAACTCCGCCGCACACCATGATCCATCGCTCCTCTGCGCCACTGTCTTACACTCGTTCTATTGGAACATATGATTCCCGAAGTGAGAGGCACAGCTAGATATGATATTGGCCGGGCATCAAATGAAGCTCACATGTCTAGGTACGGTAACCACCAACCCCGTACTGCGCCATATTTTTACATTCTGTAGACTACTGAACGACGCCTGACCGAGTACTGAGTTCGACTAAATGATTATATTATTCCCGGTCACAATGCATGTAAAGCGTTGCCTACTGCTGCGCTGCGCCGCACTGGAGATGGTGGCCTTGGGGCCGAGATGTCAGCGCCATCATCGCCAATAACGAAAAAGAACGGGAACTAAGAGAATTAAAAGTAACACATTCCTTCCGTTTCGGAGAATCATTGGGTAAGGCTCTCAATCCTAGTATTTCATGCTTCATGTTGTCTCGGAAATGGAAGATAGAGCCATAGGAAAGTGATTGGTAGTTTATTTAACATGCATAGATTTGTACTTCTCAGTTTCTCTCTCTACTGTCCGTACCTTATAAACACATTTCATTCCCTTTTTTCAAGTCACACCGACAATGTTATGTATGTGTCTTTTCTTCTCTTTCCCTTCCATCGGTGGGCGAACCGAAAGCTTGCATCCGGAGCAATACTACTAGGAGTTGTTCCTGCAGCAGCCGTTCTGGATGCAATATCAATCACCGTAGAAGCCTTACCGGTTGATGATTAGCTTCTTCCGCCTAGAAGTGATAAAGTATTCCTGGACTTACACTGCAATGACACTTGACGCACACCTCTTAGACACCAGCAGACGCAAAGTCGCCGGAGTTCTTGACGGTCCCAAAAGAGAGATCGAATAAAGCCTAAAGAGACTTCAGTTACCTATCCTCGTATACCAGACAAGTTGAGAAGCGGGGTAAGGGCATCAAACGTAGACTTAAAGCTCCTGGAGTGGCCACGACAGCGCTGACGAAGAAGAGGGCGGCAACGATGGGAGTATAATCCATGTATGCCCTTTTTTTCCTGTAGAAGTGTGTCAGAATATTAATAAAACTCAAACCGAAAGTAATTGACCAAGCAACCTATTGACTTGGTGACAATTAGGTTTGGGGCTCATATTCTCGAGTATTTGTGGTTGCACAAGATGGTGGCAAACTGCAAACGTTGAACCCGGCTACCTTGATAACCGAATCTTGAATGTCAAAAGCACGCTCTGGTCGCTCATTAGAGGTCTAGATTTTATCGTGGGCATAGTTGTATGGTGTGAAAAATCCACGACGAACGTATGTTAC
>Ga0265797_10004190_pt1 | contig 22280 bp, 15 predicted proteins | sample P2T30metagenome_FD_192433 | JGI IMG/M metagenome (GOLD analysis project Ga0265797, IMG submission 192433) | Plant litter microbial communities from East Loma Ridge, Irvine, California - P2 T30 | ecosystem: Environmental > Terrestrial > Plant litter > Unclassified | place: USA: California... | reverse complement strand
GTCAGCGCGGGAGCGAATCGACCCCGCGCAGTTCGCAACAAGAAGGGTCATCTTCCAGTGGCAGATCTGCAGTGGGAATCCATTGACAACAAGGCCGTCGACACGGTCCGCGTCCTCGCGGCCGACGCGGTCGAGAAGGTCGGGAACGGCCACCCGGGGACGGCGATGAGCCTCGCTCCCGCCGCGTACCTCCTCTTCCAGAAGGTCATGCGCCGTGACCCGAGCGACGCCGAGTGGATCGGTCGCGACCGCTTCGTGCTGTCCGTGGGCCACAGCTCGCTGACGCAGTACGTCCAGTTCTACCTCGGCGGCTACGGCCTCGAGCTCGACGACCTCAAGGCGCTCCGCACCTGGGGCTCCAAGACGCCCGGCCACCCCGAGTACGGCCACACCGACGGCGTCGAGATCACCACCGGCCCCCTCGGCCAGGGCCTCGCCTCCGCCGTGGGCATGGCCTACGCCGCCCGCTTCGAGCGCGGTCTCTTCGACCCCGAGGCCGCCGTGGGCACCTCGCCGTTCGACCACTTCGTCTACGTCATCGCCGGCGACGGCGACCTGCAGGAGGGCGTCACCAGCGAGGCCTCCTCGCTGGCCGGCCACCAGCAGCTCGGCAACCTCGTCGTGATCTACGACTCCAACCAGATCTCCATCGAGGACGACACCAACATCGCCTTCACCGAAGACGTGCAGAAGCGCTACGAGGCCTACGACTGGCAGGTCCAGGTCGTCGACTGGAAGAAGACCGGCGAGTACGTCGAGGACGTCGCCGCGCTGAACGACGCCGTCGAGGCGGCCAAGGCCGAGACGAGCAAGCCCTCGCTCATCATCCTCAAGACCATCATCGGCTGGCCCTCGCCGAAGAAGCAGAACTCCGGCAAGATCCACGGCTCGGCGCTCGGCGCCGAGGAGCTCGCGGGCCTGAAAGAGGTCCTCGGCTTCGACCCCGAGAAGACCTTCGACGTCGACCCCGAGGTCCTCGAGCACACCCGCAAGGCCGTCGAGCGCGGCCAGGCGCAGCACGCCGAGTGGCGCACCTCCTTCGACGAGTGGGCCGCGGCCAACCCCGAGAAGAAGACGCTCCTCGACCGCGTCCTCACCGGCGAGCTCCCCGAGGGCCTCGACGAGGCCCTGCCGGTCTTCCCGACCGACAAGGAGGTCTCGACCCGGGCCGCCTCGGGCAAGGTCATCAACGCCATCGCGGGCGTCGTCCCCGAGTTCTGGGGCGGATCGGCCGACCTGGCCGAGTCGAACCTCACGACCATCGCCGGCGGCGGCTCGTTCGTGCCGGCCGAGTGGTCGACGCACGAGTGGCAGGGCAACCCCTACGGCCGGGTGCTGCACTTCGGCATCCGCGAGCACGCCATGGGCTCGATCATGAACGGCATCGCCCTGCACGGCAACACGCGCGTGTTCGGCGGCACGTTCCTCATCTTCAGCGACTACATGCGCCCCGCGGTGCGCCTCGCTGCGCTGATGAAGTCGCCGGTCACCTACGTCTGGACCCACGACTCCGTGGCCCTCGGCGAGGACGGCCCGACGCACCAGCCGATCGAGCAGCTGGCCGCCCTGCGTGCGATCCCCGACTTCGACGTGGTCCGTCCCGCCGACGCCAACGAGACCGCCTGGGCCTGGAAGACCATCCTCGACCGCCACAGCGGCCCGGCGGGCCTGGCCCTCAGCCGCCAGAACCTGCCCGTCTTCGAGCGTGGTGACGGCGAAGCCGAGGGGGACGTCTTCGCCTCGGCGAAGAACGTCGCGAAGGGCGCCTACGTCCTGGCCGAGGCTCCCGGCGGCACGCCCGACGTGATCCTCGTGGCCACCGGCTCCGAGGTCCAGATCGCCGTCGAGGCCCGCGAGGTCCTGCGCGGCGAGGGCGTGAACGCCCGCGTCGTCTCGGCCCCGAGCCTCGAGTGGTTCGACGAGCAGAGCGCCGAGTACAAGGAGGCGGTCCTCCCGGCCGCCGTCAAGGCCCGCGTCTCGATCGAGGCCGGAGTCGCGCTGCCGTGGCGCGGCATCGTCGGCGACGCCGGACGCAGCATCTCCATCGAGCACTTCGGCGCCTCCGCCGACTACAAGACCCTCTACCGCGAGTTCGGCATCACGACCGAAGCCGCCGTGGCCGCCGCCAAGGACTCGCTGGCCGCTCTCTGAGCGCCGGCAAGAAAGAGAGAAGAACGACATGACCGACACCAACACCGCACAGCTCTCCGCCGCGGGCGTCAGCATCTGGCTCGACGACCTCTCGCGCGAGCGCATCAACGCCGGCGGCCTCGAGAAGCTGATCGCCGAGCGCAACGTCGTGGGCGTCACCACGAACCCGACGATCTTCGCCTCGGCCCTCGCCAAGGGCGAGGCCTACGACGACCAGGTCGCCCTGCTCGCCAAGACCGGCGTCAGCGTCACCGACGCGGTCTTCGAGATCACGACCGACGACGTCACCCGCGCCTGCGACATCTTCCGCGGCATCTACGACGACTCGAAGGGCTTCGACGGCCGCGTGTCGATCGAGGTCGAGCCGGGTCTCGCCCACGACGCGAAGGGCACCATCGACCAGGCGGTCAAGCTCGCCGCCAAGGTCGGCCGCCCCAACGCGCTCATCAAGATCCCCGCGACCGTCGAGGGCCTCGAGGCCATCACCGCGGTGATCGCCAAGGGCATCAGCGTCAACGTCACCCTCATCTTCAGCCTCGAGCGCTACCGCGCGGTCATCAACGCGTACCTCACCGGTCTCGAGCAGGCCAAGGCCGCGGGCATCGACATCAGCGAGATCCACTCGGTGGCCTCGTTCTTCGTGTCGCGCGTCGACAGCGAGATCGACAAGCGCCTCGAGGCCGTCGGCACCGACGAGGCCAAGGCGCTCAAGGGCAAGGCGGGCGTCGCGAACGCCCAGCTCGCCTACGAGGTCTACACGCAGGCCTTCGACACCGAGCGCGCCAAGGGCCTCCTGGCCGCCGGCGCGAACGTGCAGCGTCCGCTCTGGGCCTCGACCGGCGTCAAGGACCCGGCCGTGCTCGACACCACCTACGTGGTCGAGCTCGTCGCGGCCGACGTCGTCAACACCATGCCCGAGAAGACGCTCGAGGCGACCTTCGACCACGGCGAGGTCCGTGGCGACACGATCAGCTCCTCCTACGCCTCGGCCAACGAGGTCATGGACGCGGTCGCGGCCCAGGGCGTCTCGTACGACGAGGTCACCGAGCTGCTCGAGAAGGAGGGCGTCGAGAAGTTCATCGTGTCCTGGAACGAGCTGCTCGACACCGTCACCGCGGCCCTCGAGTCGTCCAAGCCCACCGCCGAGGACGCCAAGTGACCATCACGATCGCCGCGAGCGGCGACGCGGCCACGGCCGTCGAGACCGTCGTGCCCCAGCTGGTCAGCGACCTCGTCGCTTCCGGCATCACGGCGCAGAACCCCACGCTGTGGGGCCCGGACGCCGAGGAGGAGTCGGCCAAGCGGCTCGGCTGGACCGAGGCGGTCGTCGTCTCGACCCCCCTCCTCGACGAGATCGACGCGCTCCGTGAGGAGCTCGCCGCCAAGGGCGTCGACCACGTCGTGCTCGCCGGCATGGGCGGCTCGTCGCTCGCCCCCGAGGTCATCACCCGCACCTACGGCGTCGAGCTGACCGTGCTCGACGCGACGGAGCCGGGCCAGGTGCTCACCGCCCTGCACGACCGCCTCGAGCGCACCGTGCTCGTGGTGTCGTCGAAGTCGGGCTCGACCGTCGAGACCGCCAGCCAGCGGAAGACCTTCGAGAAGGCCTTCCGCGACGCGGGCATCGACCCCGTCGAGCGCATCGTCGTCGTCACCGACCCGGGCTCGCCCCTGGACGGCCAGGCGCGTGAGGCCGGCTACCGCGTCTTCAACGCCGACCCCAACATCGGCGGCCGCTACTCGGCCCTGTCGGCCTTCGGCCTCGTGCCGTCCGGCCTCGCCGGCGCCGACGTGCGCGAGCTGCTCGCCGAGGCCGACGCGGTCACGGTCGAGCTCTCGCAGGACAGCGCGGACAACCCCGGGCTCGTGCTCGGCGCCGTCCTCGCGGGCACCTCGCCCCTGCGCGACAAGATCGCCATCGTGGCCGACGGCACGCACATCATCGGGTTCCCCGACTGGGCCGAGCAGCTGATCGCCGAGTCGACCGGCAAGCAGGGCCGGGGTCTCCTCCCCGTCGTGCTCGGCACGGACGCGCCGGAGATCAGCCTCGGACTGCACGACGTGCAGGTCGTCCGCCTGGTCGCCAACGCCGCCGAGACCCGTGAGGTCGCTCCCGGCGAGGTCGAGATCTCCGGGTCGCTCGGCGGCCAGATCATGGTGTGGGAGTACGCGGTCGCCGTGGCGGGCCGTCTGCTCGACATCAACCCGTTCGACCAGCCCGACGTCGAGTCGGCCAAGGTCGCCACGCGTGCGCTGCTCGACGACCGTCCGGCCCCGACTCCCCCGGCGTTCACCGCCGAGGGCGTCGAGGTCCGCCAGGTCGGCGGCGTCGAGCTCGGCGACTCGCTCGAGTCGGCCGTCTCGGCCCTGCTGTCGGCCCTGACCGACGACGGCTACCTGTCGGTCCAGGCCTACGCCGACCGGGTCGCGTTCCCCCAGCTCGAGGAGATCCGCGACGTCCTCGCGGCGCGCACGCAGCGGCCCGTCACCTTCGGGTGGGGACCGCGGTTCCTGCACTCCACGGGTCAGTACCACAAGGGCGGTCCCGCCAACGGCGTGTTCCTGCAGATCACCCAGACGGCGTCCACCGACCTGGAGATCCCGGAGAGCCCGTTCACGTTCGGCCAGCTCGTGCAGGCGCAGGCCGCCGGCGACGCCGCCGTCCTGGCGGACCACGGCCGTCCGGTCCTGACGCTGACCGTGGCCGACGTCGCGGGCGCCCTGCCCGCGCTGCTCGCCGCGGTCCGCTGAGCCGGAGGGGGTCGGCGTCCGAGAGGACGCCGGCCCCCTTCGCCGTGGTCGGGGAATCCCGACCGCACCGAGAACGACCCGAAGGAACAACCACGATGCCTCCCGTCGAGATCACTCCGGAGCACAACCCGCTGCGCCTCCCCTCCGACCGACGCCTCAACCGCATCGCCGGACCGAGCGGCCTCATCATCTTCGGCGTGACCGGCGACCTGTCGCGCAAGAAGCTCATGCCCGCCGTGTACGACCTCGCTCACCGCGGTCTGCTCCCTCCCGGCTTCGCGCTCGTCGGCTTCGCCCGGCGCGAGTTCGAGGGCCAGGACTTCGAGCAGGTCGTCTACGAGGCCGTCAAGCAGCACGCCCGCACCCCCTTCGACGAGGACGTCTGGCGTCAGCTCAAGGAGGGGTTCCGCTTCGTGCAGGGCACCTTCGACGACGCCGAGGCCTTCACCCGCCTCAAGGACACGATCGAGGAGCTGGACCGGGAGCGGGGCACGATGGGCAACCACGCCTTCTACCTGTCCATCCCGCCGAAGGCGTTCCCGATGGTGACCGAGCAGCTCCGCTCGAGCGGGCTCGCCGAGGAGAAGGACGGCGCGTGGCGACGCGTCGTCATCGAGAAGCCCTTCGGGAGCGACCTGCGCACGGCCCGCGAGCTCAACGCCGTCGTCGAGAGCGTGTTCGAGCCCGACTCGGTGTTCCGCATCGACCACTACCTCGGCAAGGAGACGGTCCAGAACCTCCTGACGCTGCGCTTCGCCAACCAGATGTACGAGCCGCTCTGGAACAGCAACTACGTGGACCACGTGCAGATCACGATGGCCGAGGACATCGGCGTCGGCGGTCGCGCCGGCTACTACGACGGCATCGGAGCCGCTCGGGACGTCATCCAGAACCACCTCCTCCAGCTGCTGGCGCTGACCGCCATGGAGGAGCCCGTCACGTTCGCCGCCTCGCACCTGCGGGCCGAGAAGGAGAAGGTGCTCTCGGCCGTCCGCATCCCCGAGGACATCGCCGCCGGCACGGCCCGTGGCCAGTACTCCGGCGGCTGGCAGGGCGGGGAGAAGGTCCTCGGGTTCCTCGACGAGGAGGGCATGAACCCGCAGAGCGTCACCGAGACGTTCGCCGCGGTCAAGCTCGAGATCGCGACGCGACGCTGGGCGGGCGTGCCGTTCTACCTGCGCGCCGGCAAGCGCCTCGGGCGTCGGGTGACCGAGATCGCCGTCGTCTTCAAGCAGGTGCCGGAGAACATCTTCGGCACCCAGAGCGCCCTGGGCCAGAACGCCCTGGTGATCCGTGTGCAGCCCGACGAGGGCGTCACCCTGCGCTTCGGCTCGAAGGTGCCCGGCATCGGCACCCAGGTCCGCGACGTCACGATGGACTTCGGCTACGGGCACGCGTTCACCGAGGCCAGCCCCGAGGCCTACGAGCGTCTCATCCTCGACGTCCTGCTCGGCGACCCGCCCCTCTTCCCGCGTCACGAGGAGGTCGAGCTGTCCTGGAAGATCCTCGACCCGATCGAGGAGTTCTGGGCCACCCAGGGCCAGCCCGAGCAGTACCGCCCCGGGACCTGGGGCCCCCAGTCCGCCGATTAACTCATGGCCCGAGACGGCCGCACCTGGAGACGCCCGTGATCGTCGATCTGCCCGCCAGCACCATCAGCCGAGTCCAGAAGGCGCTCGTCACCATCCGCGAGGAGGGCGGCGCGGTCGCCCTCGGTCGCGTCCTCACCCTCGTCATCTCGACCCGGCACGGCGAGGAGGAGGAGGCCATCGAGGCGGCCAACGACGCCTCGCGCGAGCACCCCATGCGGGTCATCGTCGTCTCGACCGCCGACGACGACCAGGCCGAGGAGGCGCGGCTCGACGCCCAGATCCGCGTCGGCGGCGACGCCGGCGCGAGCGAGGTCATCCTCCTCCGTGCCTACGGCGACACCGCGAGCGACGAAGAGGGCCTGGTCACGGGGCTGCTGCTGCCCGACGCCCCCGTCGTCGTCTGGTGGCCGGGGACGGCGCCGGAGGTCGTGGCCGAGTCGGCCCTGGGCCGCATCGCCCAGCGGCGCATCACCGACGCTGCGAGCCAGTCCGATCCCCGCCAGACCATCGTCGACCTCGCCGACACCTACCAGCCCGGCGACACCGACTTCGCCTGGACGCGTCTGACCCTCTGGCGCACCCAGCTCGCCGCGGTGCTCGACCAGCCGCCGTACGAGCCCGTCACCGAGGTCCGCGTCGACGGGGCGCCCGACTCGCCGTCGACCCTGCTCCTGGCCGCCTGGCTCAGGCTGCAGCTGCAGGTGCCCGTCGTCTACGAGCTGACGACGGGCGGCACGGGGTCGAGCGGCATCCACGGCGTCCGTCTCTTGCGCCCCTCGGGTCTCATCGTGCTCGAGCGTGCCGTCGTCGACGTGGCGACGCTGACCCAGCCCGACCAGCCGACGCACGACCTGTCGCTGCCACGCCGGTCGCTCCGGGACTGCCTCGCCGAGGAACTCCGTAGACTCGACCCCGACGACCTCTTCGGTGACGTCGTGAAGCACGGGGTTCGCCAGCTGGCCGAACCCGTCGAGAGCAACTAAGGCAGACTGAGACAGTGAGCAACGAACGCCGGGTGCTGGTGCACCCCGACAAGGAATCGCTGGGCGCCTCGGTCGCCGCGCGCTTCATCACCAAGATCATCGACGTGCTCGAAGAGCAGAACTACGCGTCCGTCGTCGTCAGCGGGGGCTCCGTGAGCACCGTCGTGCTGGCGGCGATCAACGCCTCGCCGGCCCGCGACAGCGTCGACTGGTCGAAGGTCTCGTTCTGGTGGGCCGACGAGCGGTGGGTCGAGGCCGGTCACGCCGACCGCAACGACCGTCAGGCCGGGCTCGACCTGCTGTCGCACATCGGGGTCGACCCGCAGAACGTGCACCGGTTCGGCGCCGTGGGCGAGTTCGACGACGTCGAGGCGGCCGCCGTCTCCTACCGTGCCGAGCTCCTCGAGCACGCCCAGGGCGACGACGAGGCTCCCCGCTTCGACATCACCCTGCTCGGCGTCGGTCCCGACGGCCACGTGGCCTCGCTCTTCCCCGACGCGCCGCAGGTCCGCATGAGCGGCCCGACCGTCCTGACGGTGGACGACTCCCCCAAGCCGCCGCCCGTGCGCCTCACCCTGAGCCTGCCCGTCATCAACAACTCGCAGCGGGTCTGGATGATCCTCGCGGGTGCGGAGAAGGCCTCCTCCCTCGGGCTCGCCCTCGCCGGCGCCGGCGCCGACCAGGTGCCCGTGGCCGGGGTCAAGGGCCGCAAGCGGACCGTCTTCTTCGTCGATCGCGACGCCGCCGCCGAGGTGCCCGAGAACCTGATCGCCTCGACGTACTGAGCCCGTGGGCGTCGACTCCTGACGCACGGACGAGAGAAGCCCCGCAGCAGTGCTGCGGGGCTTCTCTGGTGCGGGGCCCGGTCGAGGCCGGCCCAGCGGTGACGCGGGGGTGCTACGCCTTGCCGCGTCGGACGCGCAGCTGCTGCAGCGCCTCTTCGAGGAGCTGTGCCGCCTCCTCTTCGGAGCGACGCTCCTTCACGTAGGCGAGGTGCGTCTTGTATGGCTCGAGCTTGGCGACGGTCGGCGGGTTGGCCTTGTCGCGACCGGCCGGCAGGCCGCTGGACGGCGAGTCGACGGTCTCGGGGATCTCTTCGTCGGGCACGTTGGCCGCGAAGTGGCGAACGACCTCGTTGCCGAGGGCGTCCCAGTACGAGATGGTCACGCGCTCGGCGTGGTACCCGCGGTCCTGCTCGCCCATCGGGCCGGCACCGACGCGGGAACCGCGGATGGCGCTGCCTCCCGAGGCCATCAGCTGACCGCCGAGAACTTGGTGATGAGGCCGAGGACCACGATGCACGTGATCCAGACCAGCCCGAGGAACACGGTGATGCGGTTCAGGTTGCGCTCGGCGACCCCGGACGCGCCCAGGTTGCTGGTCACACCGCCGCCGAACATGTCGGACAGACCGCCGCCGCGACCGCGGTGCAGGAGGATGAGGAGGGTCAGCAGGAGGCTCGTGATGCCGAGCAGCACCTGCAGGATGACCTGCAGAATTTCCAAGGGGGACCTTTCGATGCGGTGAGACCGTTGACGAGTATAACTGCCGGACGCGCAGACGGGTCCTTCACCCGCGGTGGAGGGAGGGACCCGTCGGAGGCGGCGTCAGACGCCGACGTGGGACTCGAAGCGCACGATGCTGGCGAACTCGTCGACGTCGAGGCTCGCGCCGCCGACGAGCGCGCCGTCGACGTTCGGCTCGCGCATGAACGACGCGATGTTGGACGACTTGACCGAACCGCCGTAGAGGATGCGGGTCGCGGCGGCCCGGTCGGCCCCGACGATCTCGACGAGCGCCTCGCGGAGAGCCGCGCAGACCTGCTCGGCCTGCTCGGCCGTCGCGGCCTTCCCGGAGCCGATGGCCCAGACGGGCTCGTACGCGACGACGATCTCGGCCGTGGCCGGGACGTCGGCGAGGGAGGCGCGGAGCTGGGCCACGGGGACGGCGCTCGGACCGTGCGTCTCCAGGTCGTCGGCCGTCTCGCCGACGCAGATCACGGGGACGAGGCCGTGGCGGTGGGCCGCCGCCACCTTGCTCGCGACGACGGAGTCGTCCTCGGCGTGCAGGGTGCGGCGCTCGGAGTGGCCGACGAGGACGTAGCGGACGTCGAGCTTCGCGAGCGACGCTCCGGAGACCTCGCCGGTGTACGCGCCGGAGTCGTGCGCCGACAGGTCCTGGGCGCCGAGCACGAGCGAGAGGCCGTCGGCGTCGAGCAGCGTCTGCACGCTGCGGAGGTCGGTGAAGGGCGGGAAGACCGCCGCCTCGACGGACGAGTGGTCGTGCTTCGCGTCCTTGAGGCTCCAGGCGAGCTTCTGCACGAAGGCGATGGCCTGCAGGTGGTCGAGGTTCATCTTCCAGTTGCCGGCGATGAGGGGCGTGCGTGTGGTCACCATCCGAGGACCTCCAGTCCGGGGAGTCGTCTGCCCTCGAGGAACTCGAGGCTGGCTCCACCACCGGTGGAGATGTGGCCGAACTGGTCGTCGTCGAAGCCGAGGGCACGGACGGCCGCGGCCGAGTCCCCTCCCCCGACGACGCCCAGTCCGTCGACGCGCGTCAGCGCGTCGGCGACGGTCTTCGTGCCGTGGGCGAAGGCATCTAACTCGAAGACCCCCATGGGCCCGTTCCAGAAGACCGTCTTCGACGCCGCGACGATCTCGGCGAAGCGCGCCGCGGTGTCCGGGCCGATGTCGAGGCCGATGGCGCCCTCGCCGAGGTCGGACGTCTCGATGCCGTCGGCGGGGACGACGGCGTGGTCGGCGTCCGCAGAGAAAGCCGAGGCGACGACGACGTCGGTGGGCAGCACGATCTGGACCCCGCGGTCGGCGGCGTCGGCGAGGTACCCCTGCACCCGCTCGATCTGGTCCTTCTCGAGGAGGCTGCCCCCGACGGCGTGGCCCTGCGCGGCGAGGAACGTGAAGAGCATCCCGCCGCCGACGAGCAGCGAGTCGACGCGCGGCAGCAGGTGCTCGATGACCCCGAGCTTGTCGGACACCTTCGAGCCGCCGAGCACCACGGTGTACGGACGCTCGGGCGTCTCGGTGAGCTTCTCGAGGACGGCGAGCTCGGACTCGATCAGCGAGCCCGCGGCGCTCGGCAGCAGCTGCGGCAGCTCGTAGACGCTGGCCTGCTCGCGGTGGACGACGCCGAAGCCGTCGGAGACGAACAGGTCGCCGTGGGCGGCGAGCTGCTCGGCGAACGCTCGTCGCTCGTCCGCGTCCTTCGAGGTCTCGGCCGGGCTGAAGCGGAGGTTCTCGAGGACGACCACCTGTCCGTCGGCCAGGCCGGCCACCGCCTCCTCGGCCTCGTCGCCGACCGTCGACGGGACGAACGAGACGTCGGCGTCGAGCAGCTCGCCGAGGCGCTCGGCGACGGGGCGGAGGCTGTACTCGGCCACGGGCTCGCCGTCGGGTCGCCCGAGGTGCGAGACGACCACGACGCGGGCGCCGTCGGCCACGAGGGACTGCAGGGTGCCGACGGAGGCGCGGACGCGGCCGTCGTCGGTGATCACGCCGTCCTTGAGCGGGACGTTGAGGTCGCACCGGACGATCACGCGCTTGCCCGACGTCGAGCCGAGGGACTCGAGGGTTCGGAGGGTCATGGCACTCATTTCTCTGGGGAGGGTCGTTGCAGTGACGAGGAGGCGGCCAGGCCGAGGGCCTGACCGCCTCCGGGGTCGATCGTGGTGCCGGTGCCTAGAGGCGGTCGGCGACGTACTTCGTCAGGTCGACGAGACGGTTGCTGTAGCCCCACTCGTTGTCGTACCACGAGGTGATCTTGACCATGTTGCCGATGACCTTCGTGAGCCCGGAGTCGTAGATCGACGAGTGCGGGTCGGTCGTGATGTCGGACGAGACCAGCGGGTCCTCCGAGTAGAGGAGGATGCCCTTGAGGTCGCCCTCGGACGCGGCCTTGTAGGCGGCGTTGATCTGCTCGACCGTGACGGGCGTGCTGGTCTCGAGGGTGACGTCCGTGATCGAGCCGGTCGGGACCGGGACGCGCAGCGCGTAGCCGTCGAGCTTGCCCGACAGCTCGGGGATGACCAGGCCGATGGCCTTGGCGGCGCCCGTCGAGGTGGGGACGATGTTGACGGCGGCGGCGCGGGCACGACGCGGGTCCTTGTGGGGGCCGTCCTGCAGGTTCTGGTCGGCGGTGTAGGCGTGCACCGTCGTCATGAGGCCGCGCTCGACGCCGAAGTTGTCGAGGAACACCTTCATCAGGGGCGCGAGGCTGTTCGTGGTGCACGACGCGTTCGAGATGATGTGGTGGTTCGCGGGGTCGTAGATGCCCTCGTTGACGCCGAGGACGATCGTGGCGTCGTCGCCCGTGGCCGGAGCCGAGATCAGGACCTTCTTCGCGCCGGCGTCGATGTGCTTGCGGGCGTCTTCTGCCTTCGTGAAGAAGCCCGTCGACTCGACGACGATGTCGACGCCGAGCTCGCCCCAGGGGAGGTTGGCGGGGTCGCGCTCGGCCAGCACCTTGATCGGCTTGCCGTCGACGACGATGGAGTCGCCGTCGAGCTCGACGGTCGCGTCGAGGCGCCCGGTGATCGAGTCGAACTTGAGCAGGTGCGCGAGGGCGGCGTTGTCGGTCAGGTCGTTGACGGCGACGATCTCGATGTCGGTGCCCTTGGCGAGCGCCGCACGGAAGTAGTTGCGGCCGATGCGACCGAAGCCGTTGATGCCGATCTTGACGGTCAAGGGAACTCCTGTTGATCAGGCGTCGCGGGGACGCGTGGAGGGGGCGGGCGACCAGGCCCGTGGCGCTCGATCCGGCCAGGGCGACCGGGCTTCGAGTCCGTCTACGACAGTACCAGCCGACCGCCTGGGTGACGCGGGTCCGCTCCCGCCGTCGGCGAGCTCAGTCGAGGTCGAGGTCGGACGGCAGACTCGCCTCGGTGCCCGGCAGGCCGAGGTCGGACGCCTTCTTGTCGGCCATGGCGAGGAGGCGGCGGATGCGGCCGGCCACGGCGTCCTTCGTCATGGGCGGGTCGGCGTGGTGCCCGAGCTCGTCCAGGCTCGCGTCGCGGTGCGCGAGCCGGAGGTCGCCGGCGTACTTGAGGTGGTCGGGGATGTCGTCACCGAGGAGCTCCATGGCGCGTTCGACCCGGGCGCACGCTGCGACCGCGGCCTGGGCGCTGCGGCGCAGGTTGGCGTCGTCGAAGTTGACGAGGCGGTTCGCGGTGGCCCGCACCTCGCGGCGCTGGCGCATCTCCTCCCACTCGCTCACGCTCTTGTGGGCGCCCATGACGGTCAGCATCGCGCTGATGGCCTCGCCCTCGCGGACGAGGACACGGTGCACGCCGCGGACCTCGCGGGCCTTCGCCGAGATGCCGAGGCGGCCGGCGGCGCCGACGAGGGCCATGGCGGACTCGTTGCCCGGGCAGACCACCTCGAGCGAGGCGGACCGACCGGGGTCGGTCAAGGTGCCCTGGGCGAGGAAGGCGCCCCGCCAGATGGCGGCGAGGTCTTCTCGGGAGCCCGTCGTCAGCCGGTTGGGCAGGCCGCGGACCGGCCGGCGCCGCGCGTCCATGAGACCCGTCTGCCGGGCCAGGGTCTCGCCGGCCTCGTGCACCCGCACGAGGTACTGGGCCGTGCGGCGCGTGCCCGAGGCCGACACCATCGAGACGTCGCTGCGGGCGCCGTACAGCTCGGCGAGGTCCTTGCGGACGCGCCGGGCGATGACCGGGCTGTCGAGCTCGGCCTCGACCGCGATGCGCCCCGAGATGACGTGCAGACCGCCCGCGAAGCGCAGGATGGTCGCCACCTCGGCGGCCCGGACCGTCGTCCTGCTCACCTCGACGCGAGCGAGTTCTTCTTTGACGTCGGCCGTCTGTGCCACTGGTCGTTCCTCTTTCATCAGTCGTTGTCGGGCGTGCGGGACGAGGCCCCGCTCAGCCGGAGGGCGCACCCGTGCGACGGCCGGATCACTCCCGGCCCAGGTCGCGGTGCTTCACGGCGACGGCCACCCCGGGGAGCCCGCGCAGATGCGCCGCCAGCTCGCCGACCAGGGTGACGGAACGGTGCTTGCCGCCCGTGCAGCCGATGGCGATCGTAGCGTGTCTCTTGTTCTCGCGCTGGTACCCGGCGAGCACCGGCTCGCAGGCGGCGCCGAACGCCCGGACGAAGTCGTGCGCCCCGCTCTGGGCCATCACGTAGCTCGTCACCGGCTCGTCCAGCCCCGACTGCGCCCGCAGCTCGGGCACCCAGAACGGGTTCGGCAGGAAGCGCGCGTCGCCCACCATGTCGGCGTCCGCCGGCAGACCGTACTTGAAGCCGAAGCTCAGCACCGTCACCTGGACCCCCGCCCGCTCCGACTCGGCGAACTTCTCGGTGATGGTCGTGGCCAGCTGGTGGATGTTCAGCTCGGACGTGTCGATGATGACGTCGCTCGTCTCGCGGAGCTCCTCCATCCGGGAGCGCTCGGCGACGATGCCGTCGAGCAGCGTGCCGTCGCCCTGCAGCGGATGCGGCCGCCGCACCTGCTCGAACCGGCGCACGAGGGCCGCGTCGGTCGCGTCGAGGAACAGGACCCGCACCTTGCTCGGCATGCTCTCGCGGAGCGTGCGCACCGCCTCCTGGGCCTCGGAGAAGAGGCGGCCGCCTCGGACGTCGACGACGGCCGCGATCTTCGGCAGGGAGTCGCCGGCGCGCTCGGCCAGGTCGAGCAGGGGGCGCAGCATCTGGGCCGGGAGGTTGTCGACGACGTACCAGCCCAGGTCTTCGAGGGCGTTGCCCACCGTGGACCGGCCCGCGCCGGACATGCCGGTGACGATCATGACCTCTTGCTGCTCGTGTGCGTCGCTCATGGTGGCGTGGCCTTCGCTGGTGACGGGTCGGGACGGGACGGGCGGATCGATTCTAGGCGGGCGCCCGGGCGTCGTCGGCCTCGCGGTCGGACGCGGCGGCCTCGGCGGAGCCCAGCTGGCCCACGATGGCGGCGGCGAGGGTCGGCCCGATCCCTCGGATCGAGGAGATCTCGTCCGGCGTCGCCTGCTTGAGGCGCTTCACCGAGCCGAACTCCTTGAGGAGACGGGCCACCCTCGACGGCCCGAGCCCCGGGATCTCCGCGAGCTGCGTGGTGATGTCGCGCTTGCGGCGCTGGCGCTGGTGCGTGATGGCGAAGCGGTGCGCCTCGTCGCGGATGCGCTGGATGAGGAACAGCGCGTCGGAGTTGCGGGGCAGGATCACCGGGAAGTCGTCGTCCGGGAGCCAGATCTCCTCGAGGCGCTTGGCGATGCCGCAGAGCGCGACGTCGGTGACGCCGGCGTCGTCGAGCGCGCGCCGCGCGGCGGCGACCTGGGGCTGCCCGCCGTCGACGATGAGCAGGTTCGGCCGGTACGCGAAGCGCTTGCGCTCCTCGCCGACCTCGGCCACGGGCGCGAGCTCGTCGTCGAGACGGGCGAGCCGACGGCTCAGCGTCTGGTAGATGGACTCGGTGTCGTCGGTGGACTGCGGGATGTTGAAGCGCCGGTACTGGTCCTTGCGGGGCAGGCCGTCCTCGAAGACGACCATCGACGCCACGATGTTCGTGCCGGAGAGGTGCGAGACGTCGTAGCACTCCATCCGGAGCGGGGCGTCCGTCATGCCCAGCGCCTCCTGGATGTCGGCGAGGGCCGTGGACCGCGTGGCGAAGTCGGCGCTGCGCCGCGTCTTGTAGAGCATGAGGGACTGCTGGGCGTTGAGGGTGGCGGTCTGCATGAGGGCGGCCTTCTCGCCGCGCTGGGCCGTCCGCACCTGGACGCGGCCCCTCCCCCGGATGTCGCTGAGCACCGCCTCGAGGGCGTCGTTGTCGTCGGGCACCGTGGTGACGACGATCTCCCGCGGGACCTCGGCGCCCGCGGTGTACCGGCCCTGGAGCACCTGCTCGACGAGGTCGCCCGTCGAGATGTCGATCTCCTTGTCGACGACCCACCCGCGGGATCCGCGGATGCGGCCGCCGCGCACGGTGAACAGCTGGACCGCCGCCGCCAGCTCGTCCTCGACGAGCGCGTAGAGGTCGAGGTCGACGGAGTCGCGGAGGACCACGGCGGACTTGTCGAGGACGGCCTCGAGGGCCTGCACCTGGTCGCGGTAGCGGGCGGCGTCCTCGTAGCGCTGCTCGAGGGCCGCCGTCTTCATGGCCTTCTGCTTGTCGGCGATGACCTTCTTGTCGTAGCTGCCCATGAACCGGACGAACTCGTCGACGACGACCCGGTGCTCCTCGATGGTGACCTTGTGCGAGCACGGCCCGCCGCAGCGCCCGATCTGCCCGGGGAAGCAGGGCTTGCCGGTCTCCATCGCCTTCTTGTAGCTGCTGTCGGAGCACGTCCTGATCGGGAACACCTTGATCATCTGATCGATGGTGTCGTGCACGGCCCAGATCTTGGGGTAGGGGCCGAAGTACTTGGCGCCCTTGATCTTGGGGTTGCGCGTGACCATCACCCGTGGTGCCTCGTCGCCGAGCGTGACGGCCATGAACGGGTAGGTCTTGTCGTCGCGGAACTTGACGTTGAAGGGCGGGTCGAATTCCTTGATCCAGGTGTACTCGAGCTGGAGGGCCTCGATGTCGCTGCCGACGACCGTCCACTCGACGCTCCGCGCGGTGAGGACCATGCGCCGCGTCCGCTCGTGCAGGGTCGGCAGCGGGGCGAAGTAGTTGCTCAGCCGGGCCCGGAGGTTCTTCGCCTTGCCGACGTAGAGGACCCGACCGCGCTCGTCGCGCCAGCGGTAGACGCCGGGGTCGGTCGGGATCTCGCGTGCCGGAGGTCGCCAGGAGACGGTGTTGCTCATCGAGCCTCGACGGCCTCCCGCCGCCGGGTGCCCGCCGCGCCGGCGCCCTTCTTCTTGCGGGCGGCCGCCGGACCGGGCGCCGCGTGTCCGGACTCGAGGATCTCGGCCAGGAACACGCCGGTGTGGCTCTCGGGCACCGTGGCGAGGTGCTCGGGCGTCCCCGTCGCGAGGACGGTGCCTCCCCCGGCGCCGCCCTCGGGCCCCATGTCGATCAGCCAGTCGGCCGACTTGATGACGTCGAGGTTGTGCTCGATGGTGATGACCGTGTTGCCCTTGTCGACCAGGCCGTCGAGGACGAGGAGGAGCTTGCGGACGTCCTCGAAGTGGAGGCCCGTCGTCGGCTCGTCGAGCACGTAGACGCTGCGCCCGTTCGAGCGCTTCTGCAGCTCGGTGGCCAGCTTGACGCGCTGGGCCTCGCCGCCGCTCAGCGTGGTCGCGCTCTGCCCGAGCCGCACGTAGCCGAGGCCGACGTCGACGAGGGTCTTCATGTAGCGCGAGATCGCGGAGATCGGCTCGAAGAAGTCGGCCGCCTCGCTGATCGGCATGTCGAGCACCTCGGAGATGTTCTTGCCCTTGTAGTGCACGGCCAGCGTGTCGCGGTTGTAGCGCGCGCCGCCGCACACCTCGCAGGCGACGTAGACGTCGGGCAGGAAGTTCATCTCGATCTTGATGGTGCCGTCGCCCGCGCAGTTCTCGCAGCGACCGCCCTTGACGTTGAAGCTGAACCGGCCCGGCAGGTAGCCGCGCGCCTTGGCCTCGACGGTCTCGGCGAACAGGTTGCGGATGCGGTCGAAGACGCCCGTGTACGTGGCCGGGTTGGACCGCGGCGTGCGGCCGATGGGGGCCTGGTCGACGTGGACGACCTTGTCGAGGTGCTCGAGGCCCGTGACGCGGAGGTGCTTGCCCGGGATCTGCCGCGCCCCGTTGAGCTTGTTGGCCATCACCTTGTACAGGATGTCGTTGACGAGCGACGACTTGCCCGACCCGCTGACGCCCGTGACCGCGACGAAGACGCCGAGGGGGAAGTCGACGGTCACGTCGCGCAGGTTGTTCGCCTTCGCGCCGACCACGGAGACGACCCGGCCGCGGTCGACCGGCCGCCGGGTGGTCGGCGTCGCGATGGACCGCCGCCCGGCCAGGTAGTCGCCGGTGTACGACTCGGTGTTGGCCAGGAGGTCCTCGTAGCTGCCCGAGTGGACGACCTTGCCGCCGTTCACGCCGGCGCCCGGTCCGATGTCGACCACCCAGTCGGCGGTCTTGATGGTGTCCTCGTCGTGCTCGACGACGATGAGCGTGTTGCCGAGGTCGCGCAGCTTGACGAGGGTGTCGATCAGCCGTCGGTTGTCGCGCTGGTGCAGACCGATGCTGGGCTCGTCGAGGACGTAGAGCACGCCGGTCAGACCGGACCCGATCTGCGTGGCGAGCCGGATGCGCTGGGCCTCGCCGCCCGAGAGCGAACCGGCCGCCCGGCCGAGGGACAGGTAGGTGAGCCCGACCTCGAGCAGGAACTCGAGGCGCACGCGGATCTCCCGCAGCACCTGCGCGGCGATCCGGGCCTGACGCGGGGTCAGCGTCAGCCCGTCCATGAAGGCGAAGGCGTCGCTCAGGCTGAGCTCGGCGACGTCGGCGATGCTGCGGTCGGCGACCGTGACCGCCAGGACCTCGGGCTTGAGCCTCTTGCCGTCGCAGACGGAGCAGGGGATCTCGCGGAGGTACTCGGAGTAGCGCTGGCGCTGGGTGTCGGTCTCGGCCTCGGCGTACTTGCGCTCGATGTAGGGCATGACGCCCTCGAAGCCCGTCGAGTACTTCATCTCGCGGCCGAACCGGTTGCGCCACTTGACGGTGACCTCGAAGTCGTTGCCCTGCAGGACGGCCTGCTGGATGCGGGCGGGCAGGTCGCGCCACGGCGTCCTGAGGCTGAAGTCCAGATCGGCCGCGAGGCCTTCGAGCAGCTTCTGGAAGTAGTTGTAGAGCCCCTTGCCGGAGTTCGTCCACGGCAGGATGACGCCCTCGGACAGGCTGAGGTCGGGGTCGCCGAGCACGAGGTCGGTGTCGACGGACATGCGGGTGCCGAGCCCGGAGCACTCGGGGCACGCGCCGAACGGGGCGTTGAACGAGAAGGTCCGCGGCTCGATCTCCGTCAGCTGGACGGGGTGGCCGTTGGGGCAGGAGAGCTTCTCGGAGAACGTGCGGTACTTGCCGGCCGCGCCGGCGTCGGTGTCGACGAAGTCGACCGTGACGAGGCCGTCCGTCAGCCGGAGGGCGGTCTCGAGCGAGTCGGTGAGGCGCGTCAGGCCGTCGTCGGACGCCACGAGGCGGTCGACGACGACGGAGATGTCGTGCTTGACCTGCTTCTTGAGCTTGGGAGGCGAGCTCAGCTGGATCTGTTCGCCGTCGACGATGGCGCGAGAGTAGCCGCTCGACGCGAGCTCGGCGAAGAGGTCGACGAACTCGCCCTTCTTCTGCGAGACGACGGGGCTCAGCACCTGGAACCGGGTGCCCGACTCGAGGGTCATCAGCTGGTCGGCGATCTGCTGCACCGTCTGGCGGCTGATCACCTCGCCGCACACGGCGCAGTGCGCGGTGCCGATGCGGGCCCAGAGCAGGCGCATGTAGTCGTAGATCTCGGTGATCGTGCCCACGGTCGACCGCGGGTTGCGGTTCGTGGACTTCTGGTCGATCGACACCGCGGGGCTGAGGCCCTCGATGAAGTCGACGTCGGGCCGGTCGACCTGCCCGAGGAACTGCCGGGCGTAGGCGGACAGCGACTCGACGTAGCGCCGCTGCCCCTCGGCGAAGATCGTGTCGAAGGCCAGGGACGACTTGCCCGAGCCGGAGAGGCCGGTGAAGACGACCATCGAGTCACGGGGGATCTCGAGGTCGACGTTGTCGAGGTTGTGGACACGGGCACCCCGGACGCTGAGCACGGAGGAACCTTCTACAGGTGAGATTGACACTCTTGCCATTCTACGGAGGCCTCCGACATCGAGGTCGGGCAGACGACGAGGTCGGAGGAAGCGTCCGCGCGCTAGAGGACGGGTTCGGTGGTGGTGAGGTCGGCGGAGACGGTCCACAGCCGGTCGGCCGCGGAGCGGTCGCGGGCGTGCGGCTTGGCCGCGACGACGGCCGGGGCGCCGGTCAGCTGGAACCATCCGGCCGGGCCCCAGTATTCCCCGCCCTGCACGGCGCCGTCGACCGTGGCGTGGACGAGCGGCTCGGCACCGGCCTCCTTGCCCTGCGAGAAGGTGTGGAGGGCCGAGGTGACGACGGCGGGCGGGCGGCGCGGCTCGACGACCGGAGGTCGGGGCTCGCTGAGCGACTCGAGGGACAGGCCCGGGTGGGCGACGACGCTGCGGACGGAGGACCCCGCCGCCCGCAGCCGACGGTCGAGCTCGAAGCCGAAGGTCATGACGGCCAGCTTCGAGCGCGCGTAGGCGACCGCACCGGAGTAGCTCGCCACCATCATGGGGTCGTCGAGGTCGAGCCGGACGAAGCGGTGGCTGATGCTGCCGAGGTGGACGACGCGGCCGCCAGGGGCGGCGGCGAGGGCCGGGAGCAGGTGTGAGACGAGGGCGAAGTGGCCCAGGTGGTTCGTGCCGAACTGGAGCTCGAAGCCGTCGACGGTCGTCTGCCGCCGTCGCGAGCCGACGACCCCGGCGTTGAGGAGGACCGCGTCGACGGCCCCTGCCGCGGTGAGCGCGTCGGCGCCCGACCGGACCGAGGACAGGTCGGCGAGGTCGAGATCGACGGTGGAGACGTCGGCGCCGGCCACGCGGTCGCGCACGGCGTCCGCCGCCCGGACCGCGCGCTCGGGGCTGCGGGCCGCGATGACGACCTGGTGGCCGAGCGAGGCGATGCGCTCGGCCGCGTAGTAGCCCAGCCCTGCGGTGGCGCCGGTGACGACGACCCGCAGCCGACGATCAGCGGGCATGGCCGGCGGCCTCCATCTGGCGCAGGTCCTTCTTGAGGTCGGCGACCTCGTCGCGCAGTCGACCGGCGAGCTCGAACTTGAGCTCTGCGGCGGCCTGGAGCATCTGCTCGTTCAGGTCGGCGATGATCGACTCGAGGCCGTTCGCCGCGGCCGCGGCCTTGCCCTCGCGACGGAGGTTGGGCGTGGGCGCCCGCTTGCCGCCCTGACGGCCGGCCAGGAGCTCGGCCGTGTCGGCGCCCTCCCGGGCGAGGACCTCGGTGATGTCCGCGATCTTCTTGCGGAGCGGCTGCGGGTCGATGCCGCGCTCGAGGTTGTACGCGACCTGCTTCTCGCGGCGACGGTCCGTCTCTTCGAGGGCGTTGCGCATGGAGTCGGTCATCACGTCGGCGTACATGTGCACCTGCCCGGAGACGTTGCGGGCTGCGCGCCCGATCGTCTGGATGAGCGACGTCGACGAGCGGAGGAACCCCTCTTTGTCGGCGTCGAGGATGGCCACCAGGGAGACCTCGGGCAGGTCGAGCCCCTCGCGGAGCAGGTTGATGCCCACGAGCACGTCGTAGACGCCCTGCCGCAGCTCGGTCAGCAGCTCGACCCGGCGGAGGGTGTCGACGTCGGAGTGGAGGTAGCGGACGCGCACACCGGCCTCGGTCAGGAAGTCGGTCAGCTCTTCGGCCATCTTCTTGGTCAGGGTGGTCACGAGCACCCGCTCGTCCTTCTCGACGCGGACGCGGATCTCGTCGAGCAGGTCGTCGATCTGTCCCTCGGAGGGCTTGACGACGATCTCGGGGTCGACGAGGCCGGTCGGACGGATGATCTGCTCGACGACGCTGTCCGTGATGCCGAGCTCGTACTTGCCGGGGGTCGCCGACAGGTAGACCTTCTGGCCGACCCTGTTGAGGAACTCCTCGAACTTCAGCGGCCGGTTGTCGAGGGCGCTGGGCAAGCGGAAGCCGTGGTCGACGAGGGTGCGCTTGCGGGAGGCGTCGCCCTCGTACATCGCCCCGATCTGCGGCACGGTGACGTGGGACTCGTCGATGACGACGAGGAAGTCGTCGGCGAAGTAGTCGAGGAGGCAGTGCGGCGCCTCGCCGGGCCCCCGCCCGTCGATGTGGGCCGAGTAGTTCTCGATGCCGTTGCAGAAGCCGATCTGCTCCATCATCTCGAGGTCGAACGTGGTGCGCATGCGGAGCCGCTGGGACTCGAGCAGCTTGCCCTGCCGGTCGAGCTCGTCGAGCCGCGTGGCGAGCTCCTCCTTGATGGTGCCGATGGCGCGGTGCATCACGTCGGTGCCGGCGACGTAGTGCGACCCGGGGAACACGGAGACCGCGTCCATCGTGCGGACCACGTCTCCCGTCAGCGGGTGGAGGGCGTAGAGCGCCTCGATCTCGTCGCCGAACATCTCGATGCGGATGGCGAGCTCTTCGTACATCGGGATGATCTCGATGGTGTCGCCCCGCACGCGGAAGTTGCCGCGCGAGAAGTCGATGTCGTTGCGCTGGTACTGCATCGAGACGAAGCGGCGGATCAGCGTCTCACGGTCGATGCGCATGCCCACCTGCAGGGCGATCATGGCCTGCATGTAGCCCTCGGGGGTGCCCAGTCCGTAGATGCACGAGACCGTCGAGACGACGATGACGTCGCGTCGGCTGAGGAGGGAGTTGGTGGTGGAGTGTCGCAGGCGCTCGACCTCGGCGTTGATCGAGCTGTCCTTCTCGATGAAGGTGTCGGTCTGCGGGACGTAGGCCTCTGGCTGGTAGTAGTCGTAGTACGAGACGAAGTACTCGACGGCGTTGTGGGGGAACATCTCGCGGAACTCGTTGGCCAGCTGGGCCGCGAGCGTCTTGTTGTGGGCGAGCACGAGGGTCGGGCGCTGGACCTGCTCGACGAGCCAGGCGGTCGTCGCGGACTTGCCGGTGCCGGTCGCGCCGAGCAGCACGACGTCGGTCTCGCCCGCGTTGATGCGCCCGGCGAGCTCGGCGATGGCCGCGGGCTGGTCGCCGCTGGGCTCGTACTCGCTGACGACTTCGAAGGGGCGGACGCTGCGGGTCGGTTCCATGTCGTCGAGTCTAGGAGCGACCCCTGACACTCTCCCCCGGCAAGC
>Ga0265797_10004188_pt1 | contig 22288 bp, 19 predicted proteins | sample P2T30metagenome_FD_192433 | JGI IMG/M metagenome (GOLD analysis project Ga0265797, IMG submission 192433) | Plant litter microbial communities from East Loma Ridge, Irvine, California - P2 T30 | ecosystem: Environmental > Terrestrial > Plant litter > Unclassified | place: USA: California... | reverse complement strand
GGCCAACGCCAGCGCCAACCTCTCCAAGCGCCGCAAGTTCATTGCTGACGGTGTCTTCTACGCCGAGCTGAACGAGTTCTTCCAGCGCGAGCTTGCTGAGGAGGGATACTCCGGTGTTGAGGTCCGCGTGACCCCTACCGTCACCGACATCATCATCCGCGCCACCCACACCCAGGAGGTTCTTGGTGAGCAGGGTCGCAGGATCCGCGAGGTATGCCGATTGTCTTGCAAAACGCAGGAAGAAATGGTGGCCTAACATCATCCGCAGCTTACCAGCTTGATCACCCACCGTTACAAGTTCCCCGCCGACAGCGTCTCCCTCTACGCCGCCAAGGTCCAGTCTCGCGGTCTCTCCGCTGTCGCCCAGTGCGAGTCCCTCCGTTACAAGCTCCTCAACGGTCTTGCCGTCCGTCGTGCATGCTACGGTGTCCTCCGGTAAGGGTACTCGATATACCTTGGACTCTGGCCACATTCTAACAGCATCTCAGTTTCATTATGGAGTCCGGCGCCAAGGGTTGCGAGGTTGTCGTCTCCGGCAAGCTGCGCGCCGCTCGTGCCAAGTCCATGAAGTTCACTGACGGCTTCATGATCCACTCCGGTCAGCCCGCTAAGGACTTCATCGACCACGCCACCCGCCACGTTCTCCTCAGACAGGGTGTCCTCGGTATCAAGGTCAAGATCATGCGCGCCTCCACCTCCCCCAACGACCCCGCCGGCGAGAAGTCTGGTGCCCAGGGTCTTCCCGACTCCGTCACCATCATCGAGCCCAAGGAGGAGCAGCCTGTGCTTGCCCCTACCTCCCAGGACTACGGTGCCAAGGCCGCTCAGGCCCAGGCTGCCCAGCAGCAGCTCCAGCAGCAGCAGCAGGCTGAGGAGCAGGGTGCCGAGGCCCAGCAGGCCCCTGCCGAGCAGCAATACTAGGAGTAGAGCTGTGCAAGGGATTGCTTGGCTAGCGGCGGGATTTCATCTTTTCCAGGGATGGATGGCGTTTCAAAGTTTCACCATTATGAGCGATTCGTGCGCCTTTTGATGCAGGTAGCGCACGTAGCTTTGCAAAAGAGATGATTCCAATGTGCAATATCCATTCGCCTGTCACGTCTTCACACCGGTCGCTACCGAGTTTGAGTTGTTCAAGGCGCGGCCCATTCGAGCGATATCGTCTCGTTTGACGTCGACTCAAAGTAAGCTATGTCTAAGCTTTTCCTCACGAGGATTCACACAACCATATTCGCCTCAATTGTTGGACCAACCGATTAGCGAGACAAAAGACAGATTTCCAAGCAGGTCCTGCAGATCTTCAATGCCAAAAGATTTCTTAAGATGTGATGTGGATTCTGATGAGCAGCTGCCGAAAGCGACAGACACTCGAATGGACGATTCGCGGGAAGATACGGTGTCGCTGTACACCTGACTTCGATCGAGGTTCTAAATTTAGGCAATAATCACGAAAACACGACCTCGTCGAGCACCTTGACGTACTCTCTGATTTCCTCCTCTGTTGCAGGGAATGAATGTCAGTATAAAAGTTCTCAAGACAAAAGCCAACGACACGCCACAGAAAGAGAGACAACCAGGAAACTCACCAGTGTTGTAATGCAACAAACTGACCCTCACAACCCCATCCACAGCATCCAACCCCAACACCTCCTCGCACAACCGGTTGGAATAGAAAGAACCCCATCTACACGCAAAATCGCTCCTCTCCTCAATCGCATCCACAACCCCTTTACTCTCCCTCCCCTTCACCGTAAAACTCACAACCGGCACCCGCTTCTCCCTATCCGCCACGCGCTCCCCGTAAATCGTATAAACCTCCGGCTTCGAATTCAAGTATTCAATCAAAACCCCCTGCAACACCTCCTCGTGCGCCGCGATCGCCTCCCAAGGCGTCCGCGCCAAATACTCGCTCACGGCCGGGATCGAAGCCGTTAGCTCGTAGTTGGCGGCCGCAAGACCGAGTTTGTTCTCCAGCGTGTGCGTCGGCTTGAAGAAGTGCCCGATAGTTTTCAGCGCTTTTTCTTGCGCGGAGCGCGAGACGTACATCGACGCCATGTGCGGGCCGTAGAGCTTGTACCAGCTGAAGCAGTAGATGTCTGCTCCTAGGAGTTGGACGTCGATGGCGCGGTGCGGGGCGTAGGCCACGGCGTCTACGCACAGGAGGGCACTGCTGTTTGCGTGGATGTAGGCTGAGAGGGCGCGGATGTCGGTTATTGTGCCGAGTATGTTGGAGGTGTGGGTTGCTGTCACTAGTTTTGTTTTGGGAGTTAGGAGGGGGGCGAGGGAGGTGGGAGTCAGGTGGGGGTTTGTTTTTTTGGTAGATGAGGTTGATGAGGATGAGGTTGGGGCTGTCGGTGATGGCGACTCCTCCCCTTCCCACCAAACAATCTTACAGCCCCTCCACTCAGCGAGCTGAACCCACGACGCGATGTTGGCTTCGTGATCAATCTTGCTGATTACGATCTCATCCCCGGGACCCAGGTAATCGTACAGGGCCAGGCTGAGGTTGCGGAAGAGTTGGGTGGTGGAAGGGCCCAGGACGACTTCTGTAGGGTCGGCATTTATGTACTTGGCCACGGCTGCTGAGCCGGCTTCGAACAGGCGGGTCGATTCGCGGGCTACTTTGTAGGAGGCGCCGAGCTGGACGTTGTTGTTGGAGAGATAGTTGGAAATCGAGTTGATGACCGTTCTGAGGACTTGGCTGCCGCCGGCCTGTGGGAGCGATTGATTTAGTCTGGGGTTTTAGGGAGGTTCGGGATGTTTTTCATTTGGTGAGTGTAGGTTCCTCCTATATGTTCGACTCACATTGTCAAAGTAGACTTGTTTTTGGCTCAGGGCGGGGAATTGGGCGCGAGCGGCTTGTACGTCGAATGTGGACGACGACATGGTTGCGTTGAGTTGAGGTTGTGAGTTGCTGTGTCGATATCAGTGGTTACTGGTTCGAAGAGCCGTCAGTGGAGGGGCTTGGTTATGATTAGGTATGTTGATGTCGCAGCAAGCTTGTCGATTGTCAAGCGTTGCCACCTTCCTTTTCGGGCGTGGAGAAGGGCGTGGAGAATGATCGCTGAATTGTGGAACTGCTCGCGTAGAGATCGTCGAAAACAAGAGCGAAATTCCTCAAAGATGCACTGTGGATTCGCAAGCATTATCACTAGCAATTGTCGAATTCCAACGAATGTAGAGATGTTTTCCAAGGACAGTCATGAAATCTGGACACGACGTCCTGCTTACCCGCTGGAATCGCAAAGTTTCCAGACCAATCCCAAACTTCCTCAACGAGCGAAATCGAGAAAACTGATAAGTTGCCACATCAACCCGACCCGCGATCCAAATCCGGATGCTTGTCCAGGAAGTAATCAAACAGCTCAACAAACCCGTTCCTGTCGTTCTCATACTTCGCCATTCCCCCATCCCTCATTGCATCCAAATGCCGACTTGTCCCAGCCTCCTTGGTCAACAACCTCTGTTGGCCCCACTGCAAATGCACGACACTTTTGCAAATCACTCGCGTCCTGAACCCTTCGTTCCCGGTGAGTGGTGGTTCCGCCGTCATTTGACGGAGTTGCCGGACGTCTGGTGGTAGGTTGACTTTGGATGTTTGGTCTTTAAGCTGTTCGGTACGAAGGAGCTCTTTGGCCAACAAGCCACCGCCTTGTCGGTGCGCCACCAGGCCTGGGAAGGCGGTGATGCGGACGATGGCTTCCGCTTTCTCGGTTGCGCCTTTTAGCACGGAGCGGTTCTGGCCGTTCGGCTGTTTCTTGAGCTCGTATGGGCTTTCTCGAATCATGGAGGCGATGTTTAGACATTCCATGCGTTCGGGGTCGAATTCCTCTGTTTACTGCATCAGTAAGGGATCGCGTGGGAATCAGGTGAGCGTGCATACCGTCTTTGAACGTCGGGGACCAGTGGTAAATAACATTGCCACACATGCGCATCTCACGACTTAGCTGGCCAGCATCGGTGACAATCTCGGACAGATCGTCGAACAGTTCCTCGGGCATAGTGTGAGCAGATCTTTTCGCTTTGGGCATGTCGGACATGTGCAGCAGCGGTGTCAGCAATTTACGCAGTGCGAGTGCAAACTTGAGCGCAGCATGGAAATAGTTCGAGGTGTCTTTATCGTCGAATTTCCAGCATCTGTTCGAGCGTGTCAAGGTACGTTTGTAGCCTAGGATTGGGGCAGTTAGCCAGGATCGATCGACCAAGTCAGCATACGACCTCAAATTGAACTTACCATCTTCTTCCTTTTCTTCCTCTTCAAGTTGCTGGAGTTCTTCGATCTGTGCAGGGGTACCGCCGAACCATAGTGCAGAAAAGACATGCTCTTTCAGCGCCATGCCGACGATGCCCACAATGAGCCCTCTCAGACAATCGCTATCGGTCAGGAGATCTCTCCAGCCGTTGATACCGTTCGCCCCACCTTGGGCAAGGTAGCCGATGTACCGGACGAGCTTAGCGTTATTGATGTCGCTGCAAAGGAGGTCGACAGATGGACGGCGCGAATTCTTGGTGACCACATGCGTGTATTGAATGGCGAAGTCCTCGATCTGAGCACGTAACTTGTGGACTCGCCGACAGGCCTCTGCGTCTTTGTGCGCTTCGAGCTGTCTACCAGCGAGTTCAAAAAGTTGGTGCTGGGAATACGGAAACGACGAGGAAGGTTGATATTCCTCAAATGATTCGGTTACGGGCCGCCTGGATCGTTGACTAACAGTTGATCTGGGGCGGGGTGATGTGGTAGATTTCTCATTCCAGATCTGCTGCGAAGGCCCGTCGTCGACGCCTTCCCCTGTGCGGCGAGCAGATGTGCTTGGCCCTGAATACGCAGGCGAAGGGCCTCGCGTCAGTACTTTGTCAAAGGAGACGCGCCTGCCGCTGCTGCGTGTTTCAGCGCCTGGGTACGGGGAGCTCGATGAGGCCTTACGTCTAGCACTCGCGCGTTTTGCGTCCATGTGGTTACGCGCGCGTTGCGTCGCCGCGTAAGGGTGGGGTTGTCCAGGTGGCATGGTAAAGCAGTAGTTGCCAGAATGGAGACGGATGAGATAGACAGATCAAGAGGTGATATGGAGAGGAGGCGGCAAACAAAGAAGAGCACTGCCGTGTTTACCTCATGCCTACCTGCGTAAGGCGTGCATTCCAGCACGCAAACCTGCATACATGATGATACTTGATAGATATTATGTGACATGTTCGCAATGAGAACATTGGAAGGTTTCGATGGATGAGATGCGCGATGACGATTCCAATGAGGTATGGACGGATGCTCAGGTCCATACACGCACAATGTGGGATGTTGTTGATGTTTGATGAGGGTTGGAAGTCAAACCGATGGTGGTGTGGACAGCAGCTAGCGCCGGAGCGTCACGGCCTCATGTAATTGGCTCGCCGCACATGACGTCGAGCCCACGTGAGAGTGAATACGTTAAGAAGGCACATGTTCGCTGTGAATGAGAGCACACTACTACACCATAGTACCTCCGTCCTGTCTTGCCGGTCTCGACGAGCTGTCTGCGACACGATCCGCATCGCATCAGCTAGAGCAAAAGCAGCAACAAAAAGCGCCAACACGGCCCAGACAAGCACGGGCGCAGGCAACCTGTAGGCCTGCCACCCGAACTACATCACTTACTCCCAGCGATGAGATAAGCAATTCAATATATCCTTCCTCTGAAAGAGCTTTGCTTGCGATACCGTCACCATGGCGCCCGCCCTACACATCTCCATTCCAAACGCCTCCACGGCCTCACCTGCAGACAGCAAACCCTACACCGTCTACCACATCGTCCTCCAACTGCCACTACGAAAGCACGAGATCCGTAAGCGCTACACAGACTTTACCAACCTGCATGCCGAACTTCAGTCCCAGACTGGCTCGCCTCCTCCCGCACCTCTACCAGCGAAAAGCTGGATATGGAAGACGGTCAACAGCGAGTCCTTGACTGAACAGCGTCGCCAAGCGCTGGAACAATACGTGAAAGCTATCCTCGAGGACAGCGATCCCAAATGGCGGAGCAGCAGCGCCTGGCGTGCCTTCTTGAACCTCCCCAGCGGCACCAATACCATCAATGCCAACGGCTCGCTTTCGCCCACGGCTTCCAAGCGCAGAGGCAGCTCTGGTATTACGGATCCCAATGACTGGCTGGAAGCACACCGCGACCTTAAATCACACATCAACTCCGCTCGGCAGCAGCTCAAATCGCGCGACGTCGCACAGAACGCACAGAACCAACATGCCCTCAGCGCTGACGCCAAAGCATCTCTTGTCCGGGCGGCGACCAACATCGATCAGTTGGACTCTGGTCTACGCTCGCTCACCTCGAAAAAGGCCGAGAATGCCTGGAGTAACAGACTGGGCGATGGTGAGATCCGCCGCCGCCGCGACCTGATCGGCGCAGCAAAAAAAGAAGTCGAAGGCCTGGAAGCCGTCCTCCGCAGTGCTGCGCCCGCACGCGCGAACCAGCCATCTGCCACAGCAGCCGCCACCTCCGAATCCAAAGCCGATCTATTCCGCGGAGCTAGCAAACCCTCCGGACGTGTCCTAGGCGGGCCGCCAAAAGAGACGGAACGGACGCGCGAGCTGGGCAACAATGGTGTGCTCCAGTTGCAGAAGCAAGTTATGCAAGAGCAAGATGAGGATGTGATGAGCCTGGGCAAGACTGTCAGCAGGCTGAAGGACATGGGTATCATGATAAATGAAGAGCTGGAGCTTCAGAACGAGATGTTGGGGATTCTGGATTCGGACGTCGACAGGCACCAGGGCAAGCTTGACGTGGCGAAGAAGAGGATCGGGAAAATCAGCTAGGCTGGGGAGAAGACTGTGATTTTGGCTGTGAATGAGGAAGAAGGGATAAGGCGCAATTGCGCCGCTGGATTCATTTTTATTCTCGACTGCGTTCAAGCGGGTGCATATTCAGGGTTCTTTTCGGCTTGTACGGGGAACGCATAATAGTACCACCGGAAGCTGATCTTTCATATACAATTAATACCAGCAAAGCCATCACGAAGGGAGCACTCTTGTCGGACTCTCACCGGATCGCAAGCTTTGAGAAGCAGAAAATTACCGCCAGAACCGTTTGTCAGTACTTGAGCTACGAATCTGACAACTTGGAGGTCGACCCAAGGTCGCCTGCACCGATTTGAAGGCAAGACAGTACGCCATCATCCCAAAACCTCCGCAGCCCACCAAGTTTAACGCCTCCTCGCAGTCTCCAACTCAGCAAAATACCAATTCTGCATGGCCCTCACGTCATAACTCAGCGCCACCGTATCGAAAGCCACTAGATGCTCTCTGGTCGCTTTCCCATCATTCGACAGCCTACCGACCCACTTGTCGTGCTTCCTAGCCGCCGCGACGATCTTTTCGATAGCAGCGACGAAAGCCGGCTCGTTGCCGTGCGCCGGCACGTAGCCTAGAACGGAGAGGGCGAGGTCGTTGGGGCCGATGAACAGCATATCTATTTTGTGGAAGTGATCCGAAAGGTCAGCTGCTGGGGTTGGAGTTGCAGGTGTTGAAGGATTCTCGGGAACTACTAGGTACTGACCAACTCCAGGCACGGCGGCAATGGCTTCGACATTCTCGAGTCCCTCTTTAGATTCGATTTGCAGACACGTGATGAGCGTTTCGTTCGCGCTCCGGATGTAGGTGGGCAGGTCTGTGCCGTGGGCTACTGCTGGGAAAGGGGAGCCTTGGCCTCTGGTCCCTAGGGGTGGGAATTTGATGCTGCGGACGACGGCGTGGGCTTCTTCTGGGGTGTTGATTTGGGGGATGACGAGGCCGCTGTGTTCGGAAGGGGAGAGGGCGTGAGTGAGTTTTCTTGTTTGTTTTGACCATGTTTCTGTTGTGGTGGGTTTCGGTGCTTTGGTGACTTTAACTTACTGGGCTCCGGCGTCCAAGGCTCGTTTGATCAGATCTGGGTGTGTCATTCGGATCCGCACAAGGGGGGATACGCCCATTGAGGCGATGGCGGCTGTGGAGTTGTGCATGGAGTCGTCGCTGATGTGGCCGTGTTCGCAGTCAATGATTATCCCCTAAGAATCCATGGGTGTTAATAATCGGTCTTTCGAGTTCTAACTGGATCATTGGATAGATGGGTGGAATAAAGCGTACGTCAAGACCGGTCTGGGCGACCATCTGCGCTGTCCGGAATGACGGAAGACCTAGGAAAGTCATGATTGGTTTTGAACCAGCTCGCAGCGAATTGAGGAGGCGTAGAGTCGGGTTGATGGGTTTGGTTGTTGTTGGTCGTAACATGGTTGATATCTTTGGATGTTAAGATAGGCTTGGTCTTGAATTCGTTGTTCAATGAATACAGCCTGGCTGTAGTTGAAAATGAGTGCTTCAACAAGACAATGTGGAGCTTTTCGATTTAGGAACACATTGAGTTGATCAGTATATGTAGTCGGGCTGTACCGCTCACGCTCTTATCGGACGCACGCCGAGACCGAGGTGCTTCAGATGGCGGGTCTTGATCCGGAGGGCTCCCGAACCGAAGGTGCTTATAGTGGCAGACCAACGGAGCTGTGAGCACCTCAATTCTCATGCTCTACTGCCCCCCATATATTCGTTACCCGACAAGAGTTAGGGATAGATATCTCGTTGGTCCTGGTCACTCATTCCCGATACCGATCGACGACCCTAACCCTTCTTACCCCAAGCGACAACTTGCGTCACAACGAGGAAGAGCATTCGACGAGATATAATGATCGCACATCATTAAGTCCGATACAATGTATATCTCGGATGTAGTATGGATCAATACCTCTAGTTTTCGCCGAGTACAGCATCATTTTTTGACCAGCCATCGTTGTCGCTCAACTCTCAAACATGGCCATGATCACGTCGAACGATTCACTTTGGTCTCGTTCATATCAGAGAAAATAATCCCTCTCGTTTACAACTGGTGAGATTCATCATCTAGCAACAGAGAAAGATGACCGTCAAGCCTTTGCGGCAAGTGATGACAAAAGACAAAAATCGAACGATTGAAAAACCGCAAGGCAGCAAAAAAGAAGATCTTAGCTTCGACACCTGTGTGATTCGAACACACGCTCCCGAGGGAATTGCCTTAGCAGGGCAACGCGTTAACCACTCCGCCAAAGTGCCTTGATTTTTGCATCCGGAGATGCGTGGTGTCAATCACGTGATGCGATTGATAGCAATATGACTTTTTTTCAAAATATATTCACTAGAAATGTTTGGATCACTTACGTAGGGTAGCCAAGGCCCAACGAGCCCGCAAGAGCCGGTGTTTCCGATGTGAAGTGGAGATTTTGGTTGTAAAATAAGGAAACACGTGGCATTGGAATATTTGTCGGATGCCAAAGTTTTGAGAGATTCACTTACTTCTTGCCATTACGATGAATTAAATATATAGTGACCATATCACGACGTCAGCATAGCTCCGGCGTTTGATGTCTAGTTCAGCCCTACGAAGTTGTGCTGTATGATAGCTGTGTAGGCTGTGTCGAAGCTGCAGGACATAGTCCTCCTGGAAGTGGGGTCTTCTTGGGGGCGACGTAGTTTCCAACTTGGCAAGCACCATCTCACATCACTAGGTATATCTACCGCCGTTAGATCAACGGCGAAAACTTGCTTGTTCCTTCTCACTCCACAACACCCTCAGTCATGACAGAAACAGTGCCCAGCAATCTCACCTCTCGTCTCTCCAAGCTGAACCCGTTCGGCAGGGTCAAAACAGACGAAGATGACCTCGGCGAGACCATCGACAACACTTCGGTTGCAGGTGGCGGCCATGCCTCACGCAGGACCGAACTGACACAGAAGGAGCTCCGAGTCGGGAACGCCTTGAAGGCTCTGTTGGTGAAGAAGAAAGTACTCAGCCCAACTGAAGCGGGCCTCGACACCACGGACCAGCCTCAAGCTTTGAAAGCACTACTCGACAAGTCTCATGTGGACGTCCCAAGCTCTGTCAGAGATCGATCGCATCCTCTACCGGAATACTTCATTAGTTCCAGCCACAACACTTACTTGACTGCACACCAGCTGTACGGAAGCTCAACAGCATCTGCTTACGAGACTGCGCTATTGAATGGCGCACGATGCGTCGAAATCGATGCTTGGGATGACGATGACAACCTCAACGAGCCAAAAGTTACTCACGGCTACACGTTGACGTCCAATTTGCCTTTCCGTTCCGTCTGCGAGACCGTTCGGGATGTCGTCGACCGTGAGGCAGCAAGTGTTGGAGATGATATCCATGCAGCTCCCATCATGCTCTCCCTAGAAAACCACTGTGGAGCTCAAGGCCAGCTTCGCCTCGTACAGATCATGCAAGAGGTCTGGGGAGATCGACTATTGAGCAAAGCAGTCCGTGACCACGGCCACCAAGAACAAGAAGGCACTGGAAGCCACGTCACTCTCCAGGAACTCGGTAACAAAATCGCCGTGATGGTCGAGTATCACTTTGTCGGTGAGCCTGAGGACAGTGATTCATCAGACGGCGAAGACGATGATGAGGCCACCAAAGCCGAGAAGAAGGCATACAACGATAGCAAGAAGAAGGCTGCAGAGTCGCCCATAATCCCCGAACTCGCTGAGTTGGGCGTCTACGCACAGTCTGTCAAGCCAGTTGATCAATCTTGGCTAGAAGGCGACTTGTGCAATGGCCCGCATCATCATCTCATCAACATGTCCGAGTCTGGAGTGTCGAAACTCCTCCCGGAGAACACCGCAGCGATTTCCAAGCACAACGCTCACCATCTCATGCGAGTATATCCCAAAGGCACGCGGATCTTCTCTCGAAACCTGAACGCTTGTACATTCTGGGGTGTCGGCGCTCAGGTAGCAGCACTTAACTGGCAGACATTCGATGCTGCCATGCAATTGAACGAGGTAAGCTCGAAGCACCTGTGCAAGCACTTCCAAGACTAACAATCGCCCAGGCACTGTTCTCTGGCTCCGACGGCTACGTTTTGAAACCTGCCGCCCTCCGTGCAGGCGGCAACGGAAAGCTTAGCACTGGACGCCAAAAGCGGCTTCGCCTTCACGTAGGCGGTGCCACCCACGTCCCCACCCCAGAAGACTATGCCACCGACGAGATGAAGCCATACGTCACCTGCACACTCATCCACCCTGACGACCTCAGCGGCAAGCCTCCAAAGCGGAAGACCTCTGCGTACAAACAGCACCATGGTATCACTAGTTTGTTGCACAAAGGCGACAACTCACCAGTGACAGAGCCGGTGTGGGACGAGACGCTGGAGTGGCAGTTCGAGGAAAACGAGATGGTATTCTTGCGGATCTTGATCAAGAGCGATGACAGCTGGGCGAGGAACCCAATGTTTGCCGTGGCGGCTGTGAGGCTGTCGTACGTGGCAAAGGGATGGTCGTTCATCCGCATGCTTGACTTGAAAGGACGCGAGACTCATTGTAGCTTGTTGGTCAACTTTGAGCTTGATGACATGGCATGAGGCGAGTGTATGGAGTGACGACTGGTAACGAAACGGAATGCATGAACGATTTCTCCCAGTAAGACTCAGATGTTGACATCGATAGTGACAACTTCATCCGATACAAAACGAAAACGTCGTTGAACCAAATGTCGCCGGGCCCATCAACAGCGCTGCGTCAGTACCTGTATCTCGTTTTAGGCATGCCTATCCCTGAGTATCTGGTCAAAATTCAACACAGACTTACCCAGAACGGTCGCGGACTCGGCGCAGTCTGCTTGTTCCGTCCACTCATGCGCAGCATGCGAGACACCATCTTTCGCCCTTGCAAACACCATGGCAGTTGGACACCTCAGCTGTGTCATAGTAGAATCGTGCGCGGTGTCTGTTCTTGCTCCGATGCCCTTATCACCACAAGCCCTACGCACGCAATCAACAGCTTCCTCCCAGAACGACCCTGGCTCGAGGTGCAAAATACGAGAATGTTCAATGTCGAGACCATGCGTGCTTGCAATCGCTTTGGCTTTGGACAGAATCTGCTGACCCATGCTCTCCAAGCCTTGCAGCTGTTGGTGCATCATGCAGAACACGAGCTTGGTGTGCGACTGGATATTGCAACTTCCCACTGGCCCGGACTGGATGTTGGTCGCGGTAGTGTAGCCACCAGCCGTATGAGCAAGCCCGTCCAGCTCAATTACAAGCTTGCTCGCACCAACTAAAGTATCCCTCCTGCCGTGCATCGGGTACGTATTAGCATGCCCGTCCTCACCCCGGAACGTCACCTCGAAAACAGAAATTCCCTGCCACCCTTCAACCCACCCCACAGCCTTCCCAGCTCTCTCCAGCGCGCGAGCCTGCTCGACGTGAATTTCGAAATGCGCCGAAAGCGGAAACTCCTCGAACGTATTCGGTCCGTCGCCGACGTACCCAATCGCTTTCAGAGCATCCCCCAGCGTCTCGCCACTGCCGTTGTTGGCTTTGCTCTCGTGCGCGGCGCTGACGGTGCTCTCACCCGCAAACACACAAGACGAGCCGAGCGGCGGAAAGAACCTCGCGCCCTCCTCGTTCGTCCAGTTGATGACGGTGATCGGCGCGAAGGTCTCGATGTCTTGCTCCTGCAAGCTGCGGACGACTTCCAGCGCCCCGATCACGCCCAGCGGCCCGTCGAAGCGGCCGCCTGTTACTACGGAGTCCAGGTGTGAGCCCATGGCTATGGGAGCGATGGAGGTGTTGCGGCCGGGAAAAGTGGCGAACTGGGAGCCGGTTGCGTTTATTGAGTAGCTCGTTGCTCCTAGGGAGGCAATTTGGGAGCGGAACCAGTCTCGCGCTTGCTTGTCCTCGGTTGTGCCGCTTAGGCGTGAGAGGCCGCCGGCGCGCGTTGTTGCGTTGGGAGAGGACCATGAAGCTGTTGAGTGTATCGCGGCCCAGAGGCGGTCGCTGTTGACTTTGAAAGTTTGGGCGGCTGGGGCGCAGAGGTTTGAGGATTTGCGGTTGAGGGAGCGGGCATGTAAGTTCGTGAGATGTCGTGATGATGTTGGTAGTCGATGCATTGTTGGGAGATGTGGTCGTTCGAAGTTGCTAACTGGTTATGTTGAAATTGTGTTGAAGCACTATAGCTGAAGTTGTGGTGGATTGAGTTCAAAGATCAGACGGCTGCACGATGCTTAAACGATATCGTAACATCACATGTTCAATTACGACCTCTGAGTAACTGCAAGTCGCCCGAATGATTACCCGGGCGGGGTATGTGGATGGTGTATGTGTTGGCCTATCTCAATTGCGTTGCCGATGAGGCCGACAAGGTATAATAAAGTGGGTCTCGCAAGCTCCAGATAGCTTTATCGCCCTTATCCTCCTCCTTCTCTCAAGAGGTAAGCAATTAGGCATGATGATGTCTATCATGAATGATCGCCCATTGGTAGATGATTTTGGGTAATATGTAAGCAGGGGACCCGGGAAAATCGATGATTGTTGCAGACCTTACCTGGCTACATTCCTTTCCTTCATTTTGACCATCATCATACATCCAATCTGTGGGAATTTTTGTCCCTTTTGAATTATCGAGAGATATCTGTATGAAGCGACAGTCGTCTAAGCGATCTCTTCTTCCAATTCACCTACCGACCCAAAACGAACTTACACAATCACTACAAACCGACCATGGAGTCCACACAAGACGTGCCAGGCACTGTTCTCCTTGTCGAGCTCGCGGGCCATGATTCCGGCGGGAAACACGCCAGCGACAAATCCGACATCGTGCTCGTACCGCAGCCTTCTAAAGGTTCAGAGGACCCTCTGAACTGGTCGCGGAACCGCAAGATGTGGTCGCTTTTCATGGTGTTTGTCTACACCATGGGAGTCGGAATCCCGGGCACGCTGCATTATTCTGTCATTGCGGATATTACCAGAGATACTGGAATTCCGACTGTTGATCTGGGTAAGAGAGTTGGAAGGAGTGTTCTTGTCGGAGAGGGGTTTGCTGACGTGTGGGGTCCTTTATTTTGAATAGTCAATGGGAATGGCGTTATGTTTCTGTTTGGTGAGTAGAGCCTGGGTGCGGCTGCCGTTTCGAGTTGTTCAACTGTACTAACGAGAAGCAGTACGTCTAATTTGATCCATCCCAACAATCCTGCAGCGGTATTCCGATTTTTTCATCCCGACTCGTGGTATGCTGACATCTTAAACCGTCTACAGCTGGGATGGGGGTGTTTGCTCCTACAGCCCATCGCACTCGCTTACGGACGGAGAGGAGTCTATTTAATGTCAACGCTACTGACAGTACCCATCATGGTCTGGACTTCTTACTCGTCTTCGACTGGCGAATGGTACGCTCATCGAATCATCATCGGCATAGCGGTCGCTCCGATCGAGTCGTTGCCCGAGATTTCGGTCGCGGACTTGATGTTTGCGCACGAGAGAGGGACTTGGTAGGAAGCTCTTCCACGGAGATCAGCATACCCTGGACTCCAAACAAAGCTAATGTCAATACCTATGTAGGATGAGTGCTTATGTACTCACTCTGTTTGAGTCAAACTTCATTGCACCCTTAATTGCCGGCTGGTTGAACGACGCCATCGGCTGGCGGTGGACGATGAGATTCGGTGCTATCTTCGCGGCCGGTGCTTTTGTCATCCTCTTCTTCGGAATGGAGGAGACGATGTACTTTCGACATGTGACCGAAGGCATACAGCCAATTCCTCACGGCTCAGCGAATCAGGATGCTCAACAGACGCCTCTCGACGAGAAAGAAGGCAAGCTACCTCGAAAATCGTCCGCTGACGGCAACGACGAGCCTTCTCCTTCTCAGTACTCGGCACCGCGAACTCTGACGAACAAAATGATGCCATTTGTGAGGCTTCCAGGCCGCCCCTCGGTCAAGCAGATGTTCTTCATGATGATCCGGCCCTTGATCATCATCGTCAAGTTCCCCTGCGTCGCCTGGGCTGGATTCATCTATGGAATTAACCTTTCCTGGTACCAGGTGCTGAATGGAACAGCAAGCCCCGTGTTGAGCGCTGCACCATACAACTGGTCTTCGGCATACGTTGGATGTATCTATGCGGGACCGATGATCGGGGCTGTATTCGGATGCTTGTGGGCGGGTGTTGCTGCTGACAAGCTTGCGATCTTTCTCGCGAGGCGCAATGGCGGTATTCGGGAGCCGGAACAACGTTTGTGGCCGCTGGCGATTGCAGGACTCTTCTCAGCTGCTGGTCTGATTACTTGGGTAGGGAATGTTACCAGCAACACGGTAGGAGACTTAGCTGACAATATGTACAGGGCGTTGGCGCAGACGCAGGTGTACACTGGGCGGGTCTTGCCTTTGGCCTGGGAATGCTTGTGTTTGGCTTGGTCGTTGGAGGATCCGTTGCGATCGCATATGCGATCGACTGCTTTCCACAGATTGGCGGCGAATCGATGGCTTCGGTGATGGTCATCCGGAACACTATCGGGTTTGCGCTCAGCTATGCCATCACTCCGTGGTACAGAGGCATGGGTCTGCAGGACTGTTTCATTACGGCCGGCTTCGTCTCGATTATTTGCATGGGAACATTCTTGCTCTTCATGTGGAAAGGCAAGAGCCTTCGGAGATTCTCGGCACAGACATACTGGAGGTACGCTGAGAGCAGTGTCATTGGTGCGCATTGAACAAGATCAGGCTCCTGGTCGTGTGTCGGGTACGAGATGTTAATTCTATCCATGGAGAGTCGGGATAGAAGTTTCCGAAATAAACTCTAGATGGAATAGACGGGTAGCAATGTTCAGAATGTGACATTTGTTCGTGTTTCCTCAAGCGACAAAGTGATTGCTTGATAAGTATATCATCCAGCAAGTCCTCCAATCAATTGAAAGCGGGTTGTGAAAGGGTATGTAGCGAACGACTGTGTACCTACCTAGGTAGTGATAATGCCGGAGGACTGGTGAAATGATGAAACGACACCAGCAATGCTATGCACAGCTTGGTATATCGAAATGGCCGTTAGGGGCAAGATGAGACTGCATTGAAACCTCAAATTCCTATGCGATGATTGACAGGTTCAAAAGGACGAAAGTAAGCAAAGTGAGTTTGACATTCCACTGTCTACGTGTACATGTAGGCTTCATCTGCCTCGCCTTGGCATGAACCCCGCGTAACCAAAGGCGGGCGGCGTGTTTGAGTTGGGTCAATGATTTGTCTTTCCCACCTATAAGGCTACGACAACACATCAACAATACACGATCTCGACTATCACATCGTTGCCCATGGGACTCAGAATGGACGACTTCCACGCGCCAACAATCGCCTCAGGCCCAACCTCACAGCCAACCACCAACGGCACATCCAAGAAGCAAACGCTACCAGAGCTGAGCGCTCAGAAGGAGAACCTAGAAGCCGAGCTCTCAGCCTTGAGCTCAGTCCTTGACTCTGTAAGTTCCTGCTATGCGATCTACACTTCCACCGTACCTCGCTAACGCTGTCCCTCAGCATGGTGTGAACATGAACACCGGCCTCACGACCTTTGACGGCTTTCCGCGCGCAGACATTGATGTTGCGCAGATCCGCACGACAAGAGCAAGGATAGTAAGGCTGAAGAACGATCACAAAGCTCTGATGGCAAAGCTGGAGGAGGCTGTACACGAACATTTCGCGGCAGGGAAGAGCGCTGAGTCGTTGCCGCCTACAAGCGCAGCACCCGGTGTCGCGGCTCCGTCATCGGGAAGTACTGCAGGACCTGCGCAGTCGATGACATCGGCAATCGAACCACCTTTCGCCAGAGTCAACTCCGTGGGTGCAGCCAGTCCCGCAGACACTGCAGGCATGAAGGCCGGCGACAGAGTGACGAGATTTGGCTACGTGGACTGGACGAACCACGAGCGGCTTGGCAAAGTCGCGCACGTAGTGCAGAACAACGAGAATCAGACGATACTGGTTAAGGTGCTGCGAGAAGGGCAGATGGTTCGATTGGAACTGACACCTCGGCGAGATTGGGGTGGTAGGGGTTTGCTTGGGTGTCATTTGGTGCCTGTCTGAACGGCCATCAAGCAAGAACGGCATCAAAGCAGCAGCTACATTACATGTGCCAAAGTGCAAAGCAGGAAGAGTCAAGCTCTCTTCGCTGCGTAGTCTGCTCTGAAGAGCAGACGGATCGCAATACCGCAGAAGAACTGCAATCTGATGATCGAAGCCGCCCGCACACACGCCGCGATCGCGAGCAACAACCGCTGGACAACGCGCGTGTTCATGGCGTGTCTCGCTCGGATCTTTAGATAGAACGGGCAGGTAAGGCACGAAGAAAGACCGTTGCGCCTAGGCCAGCAAGGATGCATAGCTTCGTGTTCGGCTCGACTAATACCACTAGAACCTTGGGATTGACCCTGCAGCTTCCCCACAGCGTGTGGAGAGTCAGTAGTCACAGAGTCGAACAAAGATACAGGGGAAAACTTGTACGTGAGGTGAAATACATGTGTCTGCAATTTGAAAATGGCAGCTCGAATGTCGACAGTCGAGGCGAGTTTCCCCGTCGATTGCCGTTTGCACGCTGTTGGTGTACATAATACCTTACATGTATGCACTCCACGGGCAGCTTGACTTGCACGTTGATCTGCAGTTTCACCTTTTCCATTCGCCCATTCTTTGTGATTACGAAATCTCACCTCTGGGTCCTTTGAGAATACTGTAGTCGGATGATGATGAAGTGGATTGAGACACGCGCGCAGCAGCAGTGTAGGGAGTCTTTGTCTCTGCTGCAGTATCGGTAATTTCACTCGGTGGAAGCACTGGGTATACGGTGTATGGCCATCCTTGAGACCTCGTGATCCACCTTGTCGATCGACGGTAAGGGTGAAGGATATATCATGGATAGCATTGTTTGGAATGTTTGGTTGTTGTGGCTGTGGTAGCAGGACAGCAGACCGGTACTCACCGACTGCTTGATACCCTGCATACTATGTAATGTGTCGACCGTCGATTTGTGGGGGTTTGCTAGGTGGCACACTTGGTCGCGTCCACGTGGACTCATCGTGATTAAAAGGGAGTAACACAGCATGTGCATGTTACATGTATGTGTATACTCTCAACTCTCGGGGTAACAGAGTATAAATGACCTGTCAGTAGATTAATATTTGTGGGCGCGAAAAATAAAGGGTCTACATCCACCGTCGGCGCCAACCTAATATTACAGGCCGTGTTTCGTGCATGCAGAGAGCCGATAGAGTACTGTAGTGCGATATTCCGAGACGAACTACATGCAGGATTGCTACTGGAAGGACTAGACTGGTATTGTTGAGTACTGATCGTGAATAATGGTCGCCTTCTCTCTCGTCCAAACGGACACACGGGATTATTAAGGGAATGCATCGCGTGGCCGGCTCGGAAGAGTTCGGCGCGCATAACATACGGGCACGGCGGGCAGGAACGTGTCACGGGACAATTTTGTAAGTGAACTCGGCTAGCGAGTAGGGGTCCCGCCCGTTCTCTTAGAGGCTTCCACAGAGCAGAGCCACAGAGAAGCCCTCGTCTCTCCCTTGTTGGCTTTGACACCTGCCGCCGCGCTACTGCTACTACTATCTGCTACCTACCTACACCTCTGCCAAAACCACTCTGATCCACTGCACCACTACGCCCCTCTCCCTCTCACATCTACCTTTACGCTCTTGCGCCCGCCACTCTCCCTTTGTCCCACACCTACACACCGCTTGCCGTGTCAACCCGGCCCTTCCTCCACGCTCCGCTCATTCTTGTATGCGACCCGCGCTCTCAGCGCATCCTCTGGCCGAGCAGTAGCTCACGGCCAATCTACGACCCTGGCCAAACGTCCTGCCCCTGCTGCGTGGACCGGCAGCGCAGCGAACCACGTCGTCAAGCGCAGATGCACCTCTGAAGACCTCACCTCATCTTTCCTACGCCTTCCTGCGATGCCAAACGAAGAGACGTCGGCTGCGGTCGCCCGGATCCTGTCCCACTTTGCAAAGCAATACAACCCGCTCAGCGATGGCTCGTTCCCCGCATCCGCCATCGCAAATGGCCTGCAGTCCACCAGGATCACGCTGCCCGGCGACGAGACCGTGGAGAAGAAGACGCTAGAGCGCGAACTGACGAGTCTTGCGACGAGAATACAACTGCTGGAAGCAAAGGCCAGCAACGGAACCGCTTCTCTTCCTATGACGCCTAACGAGCCCATGTCTTCAGCCTTTGGAGGTGACATCTCCGCCGCGCCGCGCTATAATGGAGTTCAGAATCGACAGCGCTCGCAGTCGTGGGTCAACAGCCTGCTTGCTAAGAGCGACGGAGAGCAGCACCAGCCCCGCCAGCTCACCGAGGAGCAACTCACCTTTTTACGAGAGCATGTCGAGAGGCAGTCGGAAGAGATTAAGAGTCAAAAGGACTTCATCGACGGCATCAAATCACAACTGAATCACCAGCAAGCGGCTACGAAAGCAGTACTCGATGGCTACGGTAGTTCCATCTCAATCGAGCAACTGAAGCGGGAGATCGAGAAGAATGCGCAAATCAACGCCACGTACCAGAAGGTGTTGAAGGAAATTGGAACGATCATCACAGCCGTCGCGAATGGCGATCTCAGCAAAAAGGTGCTTATCCACGCCATGGAGAAGGATCCTGAGATTGCTAAGTTCAAGCACACGATCAACACAATGGTGGATCAGCTGCAGGAGTTCGCCGGGCAAGTCACCCACCTGGCCAAAGAGGTCGGTACCGAGGGTAGACTTGGAGGCCAGGCGATTGTGCCTGGTGTTGATGGTATCTGGGCCGAGCTCACGCGAAACGGTCAGTCTGGAAAGCACCTTTGCAAGCATTATCTTGTCAGCTAACAAGTCTCAGTCAACGTCATGGCCGGGAATCTCACCGATCAAGTACGAGAAATCGCAGTCGTGACCACAGCCGTTGCTCAAGGTGATCTTAGTCGCAAGATTGAGCGCCCCGCAAGAGGTGAAATCCTACAGCTTCAACAGACGATAAACACAATGGTGGACCAACTCCGAACGTTCGCCACAGAAGTCACTCGTGTTTCTCGAGATGTCGGCACCGAGGGCGTCCTCGGCGGACAAGCACAGATTGAAGGCGTGAGAGGAATGTGGAAAGATCTGACAGAGAATGTAAACGCCATGGCCAACAACCTGACAGCCCAAGTGCGAGACATCGCAGATGTGACCACGGCAGTGGCCAAGGGTGATCTCACACAAAAGGTCAAGGCACAGTGCAGAGGTGAAATTCTGGAATTGAAGAGCACAATCAACGGCATGGTGGACCAATTACGACAATTCGCCCAAGAAGTCACGAAAATCGCGCGCGAGGTCGGGACCGAAGGACGGCTGGGTGGTCAAGCTACGATACACGGCGTTGAGGGAACATGGAAAGATCTTACCGAAAACGTCAACGGCATGGCCATGAACCTTACGACCCAGGTTCGCGAGATTGCCGAAGTCACCACAGCTGTCGCCAACGGTGATCTGAGCAAGAAGGTACAGGCCGAAGTCAAGGGAGAAATCCTGGCACTGAAGATTACCATCAACACCATGGTTGACCGTTTGAGTACCTTTGCATTCGAGGTCAGCAAAGTCGCCAGGGAGGTCGGAACTGAAGGCACGCTTGGAGGCCAGGCCCAGGTCGAGAACGTCGAGGGCAAGTGGAAAGATTTGACCGACAACGTCAACACCATGGCTGGCAATCTCACGAACCAGGTCCGCAGCATTTCAGACGTTACGCAAGCTATTGCGAGAGGTGACATGACCCAACGTATCGACGTACACGCCCAGGGTGAAATACAGACTTTGAAGGACACGATGAACGACATGGTCACGCGGCTCGATGCTTGGTCTCTGGCTGTGAAACGAGTTGCCCGCGATGTCGGTGTCGACGGCAAGATGGGAGGTCAAGCCGAAGTCGAGGGAATCACTGGGCGCTGGAAGGAAATTACCGCCGACGTCAACACCATGGCCCAGAACTTGACCTCTCAAGTGCGCGCGTTCGGCGACATTTCGAACGCGGCCATGAAAGGAAATTTCTCCAAGACCATCACCGTCGAAGCATCTGGCGAAATGAACGAGCTGAAGAACAAGATCAATGAGATGGTTTCCAGTCTACGCGAGTCCATCCAAAGGAACAACCAGCAGCGCGAGGCAGCCGAGCTTGCGAACAAGACCAAGTCTGAATTCCTCGCCAACATGTCACATGAGATCCGAACACCGATGAACGGCATTATCGGCATGACCCAGCTCACGTTGGACACTGAGCTAGAGCAGAATCAACGTGACATGCTGAACATTGTGTTCTCCCTCGCCAACAGTCTTTTAACGATCATCGACGACATCCTGGATATTTCGAAGATCGAGGCGAACCGCATGATCCTGGAAGAAGAACCTTTCTCTCTCAGAAGCCAAGTTTTCAACAGTCTGAAGTCTCTGGCAGTTCGAGCGAACGAGAAGGACATTAGTCTCGTCTATGATGTTGACGCGTCTGTCCCAGACTTCATCGTGGGTGACTCTTTCCGCTTGAGACAGATCATCTTGAACTTGGCTGGAAATGCGATCAAGTTCACCGAGCACGGCGAAGTACGAGTGAAGATCGGAGCAGACCACAGCGTCGCTTGCGCAGAGGATGAGGTTGTTGTGAAATTTGCCGTGTCCGACACTGGTATCGGTATTCACAACAACAAGCTCGACCTCATTTTCGACACGTTCCAACAAGCTGACGGGTCAACAACTCGTAAATTCGGAGGTACTGGCCTTGGACTATCCATCTCCAGGCGTCTTGTCACTCTCATGAGGGGCAAGATGTGGGTTGAGTCCAACTATGGATCTGGCAGCACTTTCTTCTTCACCACGGTCGTAAAGCTTGGACCAACAGATCTTACCCGTATCAAGCCGCAGTTGCAGCAGTACCGTCAGCACCAGGTATTGTTCATCGACAGCGGTGTGACAGGCTGCGTCGAGCTCGTCACGGCCGCTATCATCGAGCTGAACCTGGTGCCCACGGTGGTAAGCGATACCACAGCTGGCTGGCAATCCTTACTCGACAAAGCCAAAGCGGACACATACGATTGTATCATTGTCGACGACAGTGAGACGGCTCAGAAGCTTCGTAACACCGAGCGCTTCAAGTATATTCCTATCGTCATGGTAGCGCCATCGATATCTATCAGCTTCAAAAACGCCCTGGAGAACGGGATTGCTAGCTACATGACCACGCCCTGTATGCCGGTCGATCTTGGAAACGCTCTCATTCCTGCCCTCGAAGGCAGAGCTGCTCCGAGCTCGCTAGACCACTCCAGGTCCTTTGACATTCTCCTGGCTGAGGACAACGCTGTCAACCAAAAACTTGCTGTGAAGATATTGACCAAACACAACCACAAAGTCACAGTTGCAAACAACGGTCTGGAAGCCC
>Ga0265797_10004187_pt1 | contig 22304 bp, 20 predicted proteins | sample P2T30metagenome_FD_192433 | JGI IMG/M metagenome (GOLD analysis project Ga0265797, IMG submission 192433) | Plant litter microbial communities from East Loma Ridge, Irvine, California - P2 T30 | ecosystem: Environmental > Terrestrial > Plant litter > Unclassified | place: USA: California... | reverse complement strand
ATACTCGCTCTACTCATTTGGTCAATGTAGATGATCATCAGGTATACGGGATTGATGGTAAATACGAACAGCCGAACGGTTCCATGAACGCAGGTCTTATGCCAGGTTTCAATCCATTAATGGGCGGTAACCAAGGTCATTACAACACGCCTCCTTATGTTCAGCAGGCGGGGTATCCGTACGGCATGCCAACAGGACAGCAGATACCAGATGGTCCAAACTATCATCAGATGAACATGCAAATGCAATTCGGTATGAACCCGATGCAACAGCTGGCAAACAGTGCACCAAATCAGTCAGTGACTATGCCCGGTGTCAAACCTCTGATGGAGCACACCCCTGAAGAGTTACGCAAGTTGATGCCTTCGATGTATGGCAATGCGTCTGATAAACCAGAAGCTGCGCATCCAGAAGTCGCCGCCTGGCGCAATCGTTCATTGAGCGAAAGCGATCTGGGTGGTCGTGATACCACTACGCCTATCCAGGGAAAAATTGAACAGATCGAAGTCGAGGCAGTTCGTATCGGTGAAGACTCTGTTGAAGTTGTTGAAGTTGATAAGTGTAACGCTTACGCCGTTTATCGTCGCGAGCGTGCAGGTAAGTGTGCGATGGCTGTATCTGTAGGTGACTTCCTGAACTTACCGGAAGCCAGTGAATATGCAGCCGAGCTCTCTCAGAAATATGAAGTACCTGTCTGTGGTGTTGTAACATCAGTTTCCTGACAATAATAAGGGGGTCGGCTCGACTGACCCCCAGTTTTACTATTCGCCATGAAGGGGCCTGGAGCCCCTTTTTTTTTACCCTGATATAAAAGAGATGGCAGGCAATGACCTGCTGTCCTTTACCTAACTCTTTTTTTTTATTCAAAGATTACACACAGCTCCCTTGTAGCGAGGTTTCTATCATGAATGTTTGGACCATCCAGATTGCCAGATGGAAGCTTGCTAAAGATCGTGGCATCGTTTTCATGGATACCACTGTTAAGTCAGCCAAAGAGTATGCGTTCCTGGCTCCCTCTTGGGATATGGTCATGGGTCATAAGCAAGGCACCATTACCGATACTGGCTATACTGAACTTTACTATGAGTTGTTACGGACTCGCTATAAAACGAATAAACAACCCTTTCTAAAGCTTTTGTTAGATTTTAAAGATTGTGATATTGCCATTGCCTGTTATTGCACAGCAGGGCAATTCTGCCACCGTCATTTGCTTGTGAACATTTTGCAAGCAATCGCAGTTAAAGAAAAGATACCTTTCAATTATAAAGGTGAGCTTATTTTAGGAGAGCATGCAACATGAATTCCGTGCCATTGTGTTACGCCCCGGTACAAGGAGCGGCCGAGGTCCCTTCCATGGAAATCCTTAACCCACCTAAAGGTGTGCGAGGTACCCGTGGTCAAATGGTACTGCGTATCTTTCACCGTGTGAATAACATGATCATTCATACTGAAGAAATGATGGTACCGGTGTACAACATGCGTCCTTGTGACATCAACATGTTTCTTTTTATGGATCCTACCATGCAGTACGGTTCCTCGCCGTTAGCGTCCGGTGCGTATACCGTTGATGGAAAGATTTATATGGACATCGAAGTGAATTTAGAAAAGATGCCCATTTCGTCGCAAGATGTTAGCCGTTATTGTTTGGCTCTGTTTCAAAATCGTTTTCGTATTTCGCAGATGGAATCAAATTAATTTCAGGACTATATCACTTGCGTGAGCAATAATAAGATAAAAAGGTTTTGACTATGGTTATCCTAGCTTGGCTGAATGACCAAATTGATTGGTTCCTCGCCAACAATACAGCCCAGATCCTGTCTGCAATATTTGCGCTACTGATTATTTGCATGTTGGGCTGGGAGGCACGCACTGTTCGTCAAACCACCAAGTTCGAAAATAGCTTACGTCTACTTATTGGTAAGTATAACTTGTACGAACCAAGGGATGTTGTGGCATTGAATGAACGCGCCAATGACATGTTTGAACTCTACATAGAGAGCTTACAAGAATGCGGGATTCCTGTATATGACAGGCAAGCTGAAATGGAACGCTTTGTAACGGGGTTCTTCCACGGATATGTTATTGGGCGGCGGGTGATCGAAAGAGTGCATCCAGACCCTAATGTGGTTAAAGCTTTTGAGAAACGTTTTTATAACTATCTTGACAACATCAGATAAGACGGCATAAAGGAGAGACCCCCGTAAGGGAGTCTCTCCTGTGCTTATGCTGATTTTTTTTTGATCAAGGACTGATCTGGTTATTACGTGCGTCTTCAACATCTTGCGCGTAACCGTGCTTGATTGCCTGCACATCAGCGGTGATTTGCTTCATGCGATCTGGCAGATCTTGCGTGTACGGGTTAGCGTTCAGAGGCGCAGTATCTTTGAGGATACGAGCAGCCAGCTGATCAACGGCCAGGTTCATAATGAACGTGCCGGTGAACTCGATGCTGTGCACCCAGTCAGCTGCACCCTGAGACTTGTCGAAACGAGACTCACGAGTACCAGAAGACTTAGGACGCATGTTAACACCCAGATAGGCGTTGATGACTTCCAGGCCAGTCGGGTCAGATTCAACATACAGGCAGACCATTGAGATCATGTCTGGCAGTAAATCTGTCGGCGGGTTAGGGTAAGTCATGATCAGCGGACGTTTAACATCCGGGTCCATGATGAACAGACGGATCCACCACTCGAACAGAGTACCGTGTGGGAAACCATACTTTTCACCGATCTCATGAACCGGTACAGGTTGCTGTTGGGTAACGTTACCTGGGTCGTGCTGCTCAGCACCGGCACCGCCGGCAGGCTGGGTGAAGTCATCAACCGTCAACGCGCGCTGGAAGCCCGTAATAGTACGAGTGTGTTTTTCCATCACGGTTTTGATGTGACCATGCCACAACTCAGGATGATCCAGATAACGAATAGCGCCTGGTGTTTCGAGAACGAAACAGCGCAGTTGCTGCTGGCGGAAGCCGGCGTTGTCAACGTAACGTGCGAGGTTGGCGTTGAAGCCAAAGTAACCGCCCGTGAGGGCGTTCACCATGGTTGCGTTCGTGAACGCTGCCGGACCTACCCCAGACTGGGCGGTACTGTCAGTAAAACGTGGCATATTACACTAAGTCCTCTTGGTTACGTGAGACGACCGTGAAGCTGCCGATGTACATACCTTTATTGAAGGCTGCACTCACCTCACAGGAGTAGCGGACGCGTGAGTTCTGGTCTGCGATAGTACGGAACGAGTTCACGCTGATGACTACGCGGTTGTCGTAACGGTCCTTACACAGGTTTTCCAGAATACGGTTCAGCTCGCTCAGAGTCTGCGCGGTAGTACGGCGGGTATCCACACCCAGCATGCGATACGCCTGTTGGCACATCTTCTCGATGTCCACACAGATCGTCAGCGCGATTTCATCACGCAGCACGGATGCTTCAGTGTCGTACACGGTCTGCACATGCGGAACATACGCTTGCTTACGGTTGTAAGTTTGAGCGTAGTTCAGGCCCAGGCCCCACTCGGTATTACGAACTTCGTTTGGTTCCCAAAGTGAATCCATGTTTTTCAACAGTTGCACTTTGTTGTTGTCGGCCGCGTCGTAAGCAAACGCATTCTTCAACACGCCATCTGCAGAACCCGCATAACGAGAGCGCTTGTAGGCATGATCCAGCAGGTGCGGGTAGAAGTCATCGCCATCTTCTGACGCTAACTGACCAGACTGCATGAAGAATACCGCACGGCAGGTTGAAGTACCGTACAGAGATGACTCTGGGTAGAGCATTGCGAATGCGCGCAAAGATGCGGCCATAGAACGTTGTTCCAGGCTTGACAGACGACTGCCACCGGCCAGATAGGTACTGACGTAGACCACGATGTCTTTACGTTTACCCAGCAGGCTGATCATTGACTTCTTGGTCTCCAGGCTGTAACCCGCATCCCAATACGCCGACACCGGATAACGTGCATCATCCAGCATCTCAATGTCTTCCAGCTGACCGTAATTGTCGAACTGCTCTTTACACAGCGCGTCATATACAGTAGTCGGGGTAATCGCTTTGCCATTGGTATCAACGCCAGACAGCGTACCATCAGAACCACCTTCAGCATAATAGATCGCTGTGTCGTTCAGATTGATACCGCCTTCAGCGGCGCCTTGCAGACGGAAGGTGTAATAAGGACGACCGTAGAAGTCCACACCACCGATGAAGTTGATCTGATGCTCGGCATTTTCACCTTGCAACAGGCCGGTGTTCACAGGTTGCTCTGCAGCGTAGATCTGGTTCAGAACTGCATCCAGGTTAGCCTGGTATACATACAGACTGTCCATTGGACCCGGCATTGGAGATGTGCCGTCATCACCGCTGTTCGCGTAATCTTTCAGACGCAGGGCCAAACCATACTTCGTGTCAGTCGCTTTATCAACGACATCTTTACGGAAGGCAAAGTTGATATTAGACGCACGGTCCAGTGTCAACTTAGTCACCGCAGTGGTTTGCGCATTTGGACGTTCGAAGAAACGCAGGCGATAGAGCTGGCTCAGCTGATCAACGGCAACATTGCTGTTCAGTGGGTCAGTGCTCTTAGTCGTTGGGGCCCACAGAGACAGACCAACGTTGTTACCATAGGCGCCTGGGGTTGATACTTCCAGATCCAGGATCGGGTAGTAATCAGCCTGCACACCGGTGGAAGACGTCAGCTGTCCTTTACGCTTCTCAGCAGTGCCGATAGCTTTTGCAGAATCGCGGTTAATCACCAGACGACCAACCAGACCTGTTGTGGTTGTGGTGTCGAAAGTTGGGTTACCGTCTGCATCTTTAACTACAGCGCCATCTTCATCGCGCACATAGTCTTTAAACGAGTCAGCAACAAGTTCAATCCCCAGAGTGAACATCGCTGGCTTGACCGCATCAGCTGGAAGCACGCGCTGAACGATCAGGGTATTCGCCGCCTGGCTAAAAATGTTCGCAAAGGCAGAGCCCATTGTGAAGAACTTAGACAGGTGGTTAAAGGTTGATGAACCATACAACGTGGTCAGAAGCGTCGGGTCGATCAGTTGGGGCTTGAGATCACCGCGCTCCGCCAGTAAGTAGATATGCGGAAGGTGCTGGGGGAACACCTCCGGCACAGCTACCGGTGCTTTTACGGAATCATCCCTGATACCATTCAGGATAAACCGTGGTGCACCGTTGGAGATATTTGACATTACTGTCTCCTTCACTATCGATAGTTTGTTTGTTTGTCACTTGCGGGAAACTTAGTTTGCCTTAATTAAGGTCTACCACGTACATCTTGTTTACCGGTAAGTAGAAAGTAAATGGTATGGTTCACTATTAGCTTTAACCCTATCAGTGCCATAGAATAAAGTGTTATTCTTAACATAAACGCCTATAGAGGGTTTTTATCGATGTTTAAGTCCCCTTACAATACCACCACCGCACGTTGGATGCCGGGGCTGGATGGTATTAGAAAAGAATTGCGACTGGCGAAAATTGAACGGCGTTTGACTCCTGCATCCACAGCGATTCCTGTTAGTGACCCTCTTGGCGCTGCTCCATCAAGTAGTGATCGACTGTGGTACGTTGTCAGTGGTTTGCCAGGTGTAGATCGCATTCCTCCTTTTATGCACCCTGTGATGTTTACCGATACCTTAGGGCGGGACAACATGGCAGTGGATCTAAGAGCAGCTGTTGGAGTTAATCCAGTCGGTCAAGGCCTGGTTATTCGTAACCGGAATGGCCAGCTCGATGCCGAACAATTAATTGTGCGTTTGAAAGCGACATGGTACTGGGAATCCCAGCCACGTGGTCCTGCTGACATGCTCAACATGAGTCCGATTCCAATGCGCATCTTTGCCCGTTGGTTGACCGAATCTGTTGCGCGTCGTATCGGTCTGGATTACGATGCAGTGCCACGTTATCTGGTGTATGCTTCCTGGTTCTACTTCTGTCAGTTCTTTGACGAATCCCAGATGAACGATGAGCTGCGACTGACCGCTATCCAGAAGATCTCCACTCAGGGTAAGCTCGCTCGTAACATCGTCGCTGATGTACTGATGGATGTCGATTATATTGGTAGTATCACAGAATTCTGCGACAAAGCACAATCTGTGGTCGGTGCTGATCAGCTGAGCCTGGTTGACGTGAAGACCATCATTACTTTAGCGGGCTCCGCCTGGTTCGGTCAGAATGCCAAAGAGGCAGGTGGCGTAGCATTGGAATATCCGCCGATGTTCCTGTCCATGCTGTACGGATCGCTCGGTAACCGTGCTTATCGTAATACCGCCATCGGTACCATTGCCGATCGTAAAGATTACAAGCAGGATTCATCTATCTTCCTGCGATCCTTCGTAGGTACGATTAACGATTAAGCGGGGTGTGTATGACAAGTCCGTTAGTGGAACATGCGATTGAATACGCATGGGCCAACCCACAAGCGGATAGACAACACGTTCTACGGCTGGCAAGGGTGTCACGTGATGTCGGTGCTATGAACTACACCAGAGTCATGCGCATCGATATCCCCTTGCCAACACGAGAAGAAGTCTATCACGTTTTTCAGATCGGGCAGAACCACCCCTGGGAGTGGAACTTCGGGACACGTTATGTCACCCCGATCCCGTATGAAACTTGGATACCATTAACTGAACTCAATGAGAAACAGTTGCTGGTCACCAACGCTTATATGGACAATGGCGTGCAGTTTCCTAATGCCGGCGTCTTTGTACGCATGCGTTATGATCATAACATCATTGTGGCGGTAAAACAATTTGCCAACATGACGGTACCGCGTAACGTTCAGTGTTATCTGCGTGTGTACTCGAATGCCCAATTTGAGGACGGGGATCTGTGGGGTTTTGCCATCGCTAACTATGGTGGCATGATGTCCAATCCTAACCAAGTTCTTGAATGGCAGAACCGTTATCTCACTTTAAAGAACAGTGGGAAAGGGTTAGTGCAGGCATTCCTTAATGGCGTGTTGGTTGATGACTTCCCACCGGGGAGTTACCGTGCGCGTGACTGGATTGATGTTCGCTACGATGCCTCGGTCCGTAAGGTCGTTGATTTCAAAGTTGAAGATTTACTTTCTTTTATGTCGACCAAAGACAAGAAACGTAAATACATCGTTCACCCACCACGGGGAAGCGATGACTTTGATGTCATCTATCATGACGATCTCGACTTCTGGCTGATTGGTCCTGATGGTAATGGTGTCTACTTCCACCGTAACCAACCTGATGCGGTTCGTCAATTAACCCACCGTGATTACAGTGTTGCGGTCTCCTACATCGCCAACGCGGTCATTAACTTCCCTGCCTGGCAGAACGTAGATCAGTTAACCCTGCGTGTTGTCATGCGTCGTGGTGGGCGTGAGAACCAACTGGCACACGAAGCACATCGTCTGAAAGAGATGTACAAGCTTCCTGATGAGGTTATCTTGCAAGCGTTCCAGGGTATCGATTCTACGTTACCGGAGTGGTCAGCTGATGGATTAGAGCAATCCTGGTATAACACGCTGCTTGGCACGCCTTATCCTTTCCTGAACATTCCCGTTGTACGTGATGCATACGGTTATAACGCACTGACTAAAGTTATGGCGGATACACCGGTGCTTACCACGGCGTCAGGTCTGGGGCAGATCGCACCATTGGCACCGTCTCTGCGTGAGAACGCCACAGTCTACGAGTACGACGCTGATGGTAAGTATCTGGGGTATCAATACTGGATTGCTGGCAGTCGCTATATTGCGCGTAACAGTCAGTGCGCCTTGATTGAACCGCGCAGTGGTCAAGTATCGAAGACACTTGATTATGTCTTTGGTAATGACATGGTCACCTTGAAAAAAGAATATGGCTATCGACTGTATCAGGCGAAGTGGGTTGAAGGTGTTGTTGATGAAACCACCTGGAAAGATGTCACCAATGATAACACTGTTGCGAAGGTTGACAACGGCGTAGTCTCCTGGTTACACAATCCGGTTCGGCGCGTTGGACTGGTGTTGTTTAACAGCAAGTTCTTAGGTTATGATTTCACGCTTAACTATGCGGATAAATCCCTGTCGTTTGCGATTACCCATACCTGGAACTCTGGTGGTTTACTTTCACCGTTCCCGTTAGGTCAGATCGAACTTATCATGAATGGTTACTCGCTCATCCCAGGGCTTGATTACTTCATGGATTTCCCACGGATCGTTGTGGTCAATAAAGATTACATCAATCAGGGCGGTGTGCAACGCTTTACTGTGCGATGTACTGGTTTTGCCCAACCTGACATGTCACTGCAACCGGTTAACGACGCAGGGTGGCTGATCTTTAATCAGATCTCGGCCAACGATGTTTATAACCTGCGTGATGACCGAACGGTACGTTGTATTCTGCGTGGTAAGGTTGTACGTAAAGAAGATCTGGTCTTTACCGAAGATCTGATGGCACGTACGCTAGCAGCATCCAATAACGGTGATCCGTATCATATCACAAACGTCATGGCTTCGGTGCGTGAAGTTAATGACTACGACAGTTATCCACTGCGTGACGCTGCCATTGATTTGGATAAGCGTCTGTCTGCTTATTTGACTGCACATCGCCCGCAACCTGATTTAGGTAGTCCGGCGGTGATCGATAACAAGTATACCTTGTATTCACCTTTCCTGTGTAAGATCATCAATGACATTCGTTTGAAAGTCTTAGTGGTAGGCACGGGCTGGCAGTCAGATCAGAACCTGGATAAAATTGTCACGCCGTATAAATGGTGGCTGGCGTTTGATCCATCTATTAAAGATGGGTTGGATTGGACTTATGTGCAAGTACATCCGCACAATGAAGAAACCGCTATCCAGGTGACCGCTGTCGAATACGCATTCCTGAACCGTATCATTGCTCTTTACCTGAGTAACCGCGTTCAATTGTCTGGGCATCTCACGATCAAGCAGGATACCTAATAATGAGTGATCCTTTATCAAAACTTTTCGCCAGTAACCAGACGGTTGCCGTGGTGACCAAACCAACCATTCGTGATGAGAAAGATGAATGGCGTGTTTGGAACCGCGAGGTCATTTACGTCCCTGGCGTTCCGGTAACGGAAAAAACCAACTATATTGTCCCCAAGTTCAATGATCTTGTTTGGGACAAATCACAAGGTTGGTTCTACGTATCACATGTCGATCTGGAAGGCGATCTGACCACCACGCTGGAAGCATGGCAGCCGGCGATGACCGAAGGTGCTGATCAGGATGATCTGGTTGTACTGGGTAACATTTCCCGTCTGACCAGCGAGTTCATTATCTGTGCCATTGATTATTCGCAGATGCCGCCAACCATGACCGTTGATGACCGTATTCAAATCAACGGTTCCATGGCAAAGTACGCGAAGGTGTTCTTAGGTACCGATATTGGTCCGACTGGACAAGTGGTAAGCTGTATCTTTGACAGCTCGGGTAATGTGGTCAGTGAAAACATTCCGTTGGAACTGATTGCTCTACCTGGCCTGCTGAACAAGACTATCCGTCGACCGATGGTGTGTAATGCAACGGCTAATCTCGATAATGGTGAATACCTCTCTCTGGTTGTCTATGACGACAAAGGTGGTTGGATTCCTCCGGTCTATCGCATGGTGGTGCAGAACTCTGCCTTTGTACGTCAAGCTGAGTCGGGCCAGAAGTACATCAAGGGTATTCAGTTGCTTTCACCGTTTACTTCTAGCAGTGATCCACTGCTGCTTGAGATTCCGGTGAACGTCAGCAGCCTGGCGTCGATCGAACTGCGCGGGCGTGTGTGGTACAGTGATAACTCTTACAAAGATGTTACCATTGATGGCACGAAGATGGTGTTGAACGGTGCGAAAGAATACATCCCTACCATCGTCGGTCAACGTGCCAATGTCACCCTGACGTATTTCCTGTCTTCTGATGAGAAGGCAATTGATGCTAATGGCGGTGAGCTTACTCACAAAGATGAAACCTACGACATCACGACCGTCGAAGCGATTGGTGCTTACTCACCGAAGCTGTATGGCTATCCAGTGTGGAACGCGGTTACCAGTTCGTACCAGATGTCATGGTGGTTGTATAACCTTGACCGTCAGATTGCGTACGAAGTGACAAATAAGGTTGAGATTGCGGTAAACTCACCTGCCTTCGATCCAACGTTGTATGGTACGGTACAGCATCTGAAAGCTGCAGTGACTCTGTCGCAAGTCGATGCGCGCTTTAAGGCGTACCGTCATGTGCAGGCGATTGATATCACCTTGTATCAGGCCGCATCCTTAAACGGAACTGCCTGGACGGTTGGTTTCGATCCTGGTCAGAACCCTGTGTTTGGACCTGGACTTAAATGTACTATCAAGTCCATGGCAGCCAATGCACGGAAACTGCGTGTTGACTCGGGCCTGGCAACGTACGCTGATTGGTTAGATCAATTGTATTACAACATTCGTCCGCTGCGTGCGGTGAACTCAGAAACGAAAGCGCCTGAGCCAACCCACTTCATTCTCTACATTGACAGTACGCACGAATACCGTTTCCCGATTGCTAATTGGAACCAAGATCTCACTGTTGATGTTAACGTGGATAATGGTCAGTCGGTATGGGTGAAATGGATTAAAGCAGATGCAGGTAACACTGAACTGCAGTTGGGTGTGTCTTCACTCGTAGCGAAAACAGCTTAATTGTAATAACCTGGGTTGGTGGGGTGACCTGCTAACCCAGTTACTTTTATGCGGAACAAAAAATATGATCCTTTATTCAAACGACTGGATTAAATACCAAACGCAACCACACGTGCATTACGAGACGCCGAACAAGTCTTTTACAGAAATGGCCGCGAAGTATTACGGCATGAATGTAAAGAACTGTTTGTTCCATCTCTCGTTATTCAACCGTTCGTTGATTGGTGTCGATCCCCATTCCCCCAATTTGACTACTGAGCAGAAGACAGCAATTGCGGCGGAGTGTGCGATTAACTTTTGGTATTTTATTCGTGAGGTCATCCGCATTCCTGTAAAAGGTGTGGAAGGCGGTATCTCGTATATCGCTAACCGCGGAAACCTGGCACTCTCCTGGCTCTACCTTTGCCACATCGATACCTTTTTGATCCAACCACGTCAGACCGGTAAGTCGGTTTCTACTGACTGTTTGATGTTGTGGCTCATTTACTTTGGTTCCTCGAACAACTCCTATTCACTGATCACCAAGGGCGACCTTCGTGCGGAGAACATTAAACGTATCAAAGGGATGCGTGATATGTTACCAGGTTATCTTGTTCACCGTGACAAGAAAGACCCAGACAACTCCGAGTGGATCGGCTATCTGAACCTGAAGAACGTTTATAAAGCAGCAATCGCTCAGGGTAACGAAACCGCAGCAAACAACTTAGGTCGTGGTATTACCACGGCGACTATCCACATCGATGAAGGCCCGTTCCTTTCATTCATTGACGTGACGGTACCGGCGGCACTGAACGCCACAACCAACGCCCGTCGATACGCTGAGATGAACGGTACTCCTCATGGCAACATCTTTACAACAACGGCTGGTCGACGAGATTCTCGGGAAGGCAAATACTTCTACGGTATCTTACAGAAAGCCGCTGTGTGGTCAGAGATCTATTTGGACTGTGTTGACTTCAAAGAACTCTCTGAATTGATCATGAACAACAGTGGTTCAGCGGCACCGGCGGTTAACATTACCATGTCACATCGGCAGTTGGGCTATACCGATGAGTGGCTGCGTAAAGTTATCGCTCAGAACCAGAACACCAAAGATTCAGCGGAACGTGACTATTTAAACCGCTGGACCTCTGGTAACTTAACCTCACCTCTTTCCATCGCACTGAACGAAAAGGTCACGTCGTCAATGCGTGAGGTTGTTTGGGAAGAAGTCACTAAACAGAAATATATTATTCGCTGGTATATCTCTAAACGTGACATTGAAGATAACCGTGGTAAGACCCATTATGTGATCGGCATGGATACCTCTGACGCAACTACAACCGGGGATGGTATCACAGTCGTAATTCGTGATATCCGCGACATGGGTGTGGTCGGTGTAATGAACTTCCGTAATACGAACTTGGTACCTGTCTCACAGATGGTTGCTGAACTTTTGATTACCCACACCAACTCAACCCTGGTCATTGAACGTAACCGTGCCCAGAACTTAATTGACCACTTACTGATTGAGTTACCTAAGCGTGGCATCGATCCATTCAAACGCATCTACAATACTTTGACTAACGACCAAACTGTGCGTCGTACAGAGTATCAAGAAATGGCATCAACACCACTGGGTCAACGTACTCAAGAGTTCTATGATTCCAAGCGCACTTGCTTTGGTTTCTGGACCGGTGCACAAACCCGTTCGCTGCTGTACGGTACGGTGTTGCAAGAATCGGCTAAACAAACAGGTTGGCTTGTTCGCGATGCAGAACTGATCAGTCAGATTACAGGGTTGGTTGCGAAGAACTCCCGTGTCGACCACAAATCAAATTCACACGATGACCTGGTTGTTGCCTGGCTTCTGACTTATTGGTTTATCACCGACGCGCGTCATCACGACTGCTACGGTATTAATGTTGGACAGGTAATGTCCGTCAAAGAGCGTACTCAAGTCTTCTCCGTGCAAGAAGAAGCATGGATCGAACAGCAAGAGCGCTATCGTGCCGAGTTGAGCGACATTATGGATCAACTCAAATCTACCACCAACCCAATGCTTCTCACTCGTCTTGAGAAGAAATTGGTGTTTGTGAAATCGAAGATTGTGGCAACGGATGAAGCTGCAGTCACTGTGGACCAACTATTACAAGAGGCGAAAGAGGCGAGGTCACTGCGTGCACGAACTGATCGTGTTAACAGTTCTCCACTCCGACGTCAAATGGGCTACAAGCCACCTAGCGCACGACGTACGTTTGCTGGGGCCGGTTTCTTCTAAGCCCGCTTGTACATTGTGACATAAGTCACCAGATATATAAGGGCTATGTCACAATACAATTGCGAGGTACCTATGGTGGACCCGAAAGACTTAAATGTACTGGTAGGGTTGATCAGGCAACTGGAACTCTCGCCGTTGCCTTACAACCCCACTCATGTTCTGCAAGAAGGGATGACTGAATTAAGCGATCGTATTATCGCCAAGATTCGTCGTCACGTCATTGACAAACACGGTTACACAAATCTGCAGTTTGTGCAAGCAATGCAAAGCAGTGGATTCAGTGTACTGTCATTACGACAAGATCTGGTTTCTTGTCATTTGTTTGGTTTACCTACCACCAAAGGGATGGTTGAAATCCGTCCTCATTAAGGGTAGTTAAAATTTAAACAGCATAAGGAGAGGAGCATTACGCTCCTCTCCTCTATGCCGATCTAATCGGATTTATTACGCGTCAGGGTTCTGCGGCTGCAGTGGTACATCCGGGGTTGTTACCGGCTTGTCGATCACAACAGAACCGTCAACTGGCGGCGCTTCTGGATCGGCTTTCCCGAAGTTTGGATCAACTGGCTCCGGTTCTTCCGGGCCCTTCTCCATGATCAGGGTCAGACCTTCGATGCCATTAGACAGTTTAGCGATCAAACCGTCGATGCCTTCGATGCCCGCGCCGACTTTGAAGTGGTCCGGGTATTTGGCGGCCAGGCCTGACTCAATCAGATTACCAGCTGGGTAGTCCATTGATTCTAAGCCTGAATTAACATAGCCAGCTTTGTAAGCTTGCAGTCTGTTAAGGTCGGCCGTGAGCTCTTCAATACCTGCGGCGATATCGATGGGCTGACCAGACTTGGTAGTAAGGATAGTCATGTTTTCTCAACCTCTTGGTTATAAAAAGGACAGGCCAAAGCCCACCACATATATATTTAGCAGTTTTTACTTATTTGACTCGGTAATCCACTTTTCAAGCATCTTACCAATATGCGTCAGATTATCAGTTTGGAAACTCCAGCCAGTTAACCCAGGCATGGCGTAACCACCGTCCCATGAGAGACAGTCCCAGAGTATTGACTTACCCGGGTAGTTACCGCCTTTGGTTAACCACTCCAGAGATTTGTACGGATCGAAATAGTCACCGACCGCGGAGATCTGCTGACCAATGCTTTCGGTTTCTTTAATCGTGTCTAATAACAGTACAATCAAATCCGTGGCTTGCTGAAGTTCATTAGCGTTTAATGAAGGTAGGGTTGCATTTGGCTTAAGGCTGTTTTCATCAGCCCATGGACGATATACATTGACTGTGATCTCACTGAATGGATCGCCCAGTGTTTTAGCAGCCAATTGTAAGATCTTAGACGCTTCGTCTTTCTGATCTTCATTGAGCTTTTGCAGCTCTTTAATGACCGCTTCTGCTTTAGCCCAGTACGCTTTAGTATCAGCAAGATAAGACTTCATCTCAGTGATAACAGTTGGGATCATAGTGGCAAGGGTGGTCAACACAAACTTCTTATCACCTTTGCCAGTATAGTTCTGCAGAATGCCGACTTGGATATCAGTTGATTTCTTGAAACCGCCTTTACCAAAGAAGCCCGATTTGTTGAACGTGTTGTTCACTTCTTTTAATGCGAGATTAGTCGCATCAATAACATCGCCAGACTTTGGTTTATCGCCTTTCTCAACTGATGATTTAAAACCACCAATTGCTTTATTGATTTTATCCAGCAGATCTTTCAGACCTTCATTACCTGACCCCAGTGCAAATTGACCAGGATACTTCGCAGCAAGTCCCGCAGCGATCAGTTGATCGGTTGGAGTATCAAAGGACTCAACACCTACCGCCAGGCGACCAGTCAGGTATGGAGCGATCAGTTGCTGTTCTTTCTTCAGTGCGACTACTCCCATGATTGGGGAGAGCTGATGTGCTGACTGGATGCCTTTAAACAAAGACGACATGATGTTTCCTTAAGAGGTGTAATGTTGCATGGATAGCGCACGGATAATGACGTACAGGAAAACGCCCACACGTACAGTTGCGACCGTAGCTGGGGCTTTGATACCGGTTGCCATTTTAACGATCTCATCACCCGCCTCACGCATCTTCAATACAGACGCATTCGAAGTACGGCTTGAACGATAAGCACCGCGCATCTTTGAGACCACATCAGGGAAGTCGTTCAGACGCAAGTTCTTCTGACTGATGTATTCAAAAAGATGTTGAATGGTCTCTTCCAGCAGATCATCGATCACACCGGATTTATCATAACGGTAGTTCTGCGAGATAAACTTGAGCGCATCAACCAATGGCTTTTCAGGAATGGTGTTATTAGAACGCACCACCATGTCGACGAGCTCTGGCCTGAACCAGTCTGATTCGACACCCACGATATTTTTGATGTAGCGAACATATTTAGTAACCGTCTTTTCGACATCACGAATATGTTTAACCCCATCAAGCTCCACCGTGTTCTTACCTTCGACCACCATCGCCTCTTTTAATTTCACAGTATGAAAGACGTTGTTGATCGAGTTGATGACATCACGCAAACGGTCCTGGACGTCACCGACCATATAAACGATCGCTTTATCATCCACCATGCGAACATAAGTTTCATAGTGAATACCAGTGCCCTTGGTGATGATCGATTTAGCGCGCGCATCAATCAATGCGCCCCATGACCCATAAACCTTCAAGTCAAACTTCTTAGAGAGCTGCTTGTAGGTTTCCATCGCTACCGATTTGTTGGCAGGATACGGGTAGTCATGGTTGAGAATCGATGAGAGGTTTTTGTAGTGGAAGATACGCACCACATTCATCTTAGACTCTTCGATCTCAGCCGGCGTTAATCCAACTGACTCATTATGAAAAAGATGAAGGAGGTAAGGCATACACTGGTTAAAGGTATTGCCGGTTACGTGAAACTTCGGGTTGATGAACTGTGTACCGTGCAGGTCATAGGTCAGATCAACTTCATCACAGTCCATAATGGTATCGAACCATTCGTTACTGTCAGACACGGTGAACTTAATGGGATAGACGCCGATCAGGTTAGAACCGAAGAAGTCGATATGATCCTGGTTCTTAGTGCGAAAGCGACTGGCATATTTTGCAATAGCCAATGCAGTAGCTTTATCAGCAACCAGGTTCGGGCAGTTCTTCTTAAAGGCATCTTTGATCGACATGCCATTGCCAGGGCCAAAGCCCATGGCTTCGAGACCGGCAGAAACTTTAGCAAAGCCTAAGCTATAGTCAATAGGGTCACGAGTAGGATCAGGACTCTTGAGGGGGAAGAATCCAGTAAGGGCGCTGGCTAACATAGTGGTTCCTTAATGGAAATATTATCAAACCTATATTATCGATGTGTATTAGAACAATAAGCTAATAGGAGTGTTTATGCGTAATAAGCCTGTGATCATAAAAGGTCGCTATTACGAATCTATTGCGCAGGCTGCTCGGCAATCACCGCGCGGGACTTATCGCTGGCGACCTTATGAAGTCAGCATGCGCGTACACTCGTCTGACTATCCGAATTGGCGACTTGCCACGGATGAAGAAATTAATCACGCTACCGAGAAGAAACACGCTTGGTCAGCATCAAGAAATAAACCAATTTAACTTAACCTTCTGTAAGGGCTCATGATGAAAGTTATCAATGCATTTGAGTTTTCTGAAATGCTTCAAACCGCTCCAGGTATCAGTAACGTCGACTTCCATGTACATCCAGCTAACGTCATGACCGGTGATCATGCAATCGCGTTGTTCTTTTATCAAGGTGATGGTGGCGACAAGTATGTTGTTGAGAACCTGCTGGGCAAATCCCCACGCTTGGTTCCAATCGAAGGTGTGACGATTGGTAACACATACACCCTCATGCACAGCCTGGATGCATTAGGTGAAGCGTACTTCTATTGTGCAGTTATGCGTTACAGTTCCGTAGAAGCCCTTCAGGCTGCTCAGGAGCGTTATGACACCCAACCAATCGTCGAGTTCGTTAAAGACTCTCAGAAAGCGTTACAGAGCGCGCAGTGGATCATGGTACCACAGTTATCACCGGAGGGTATCCGGGTCTCTCGCAAAGATCTCGATCTGGAGCTTTCTAAACCCAACAGCATTAACCTCAGTGTGATCAAGTTCTTCTACGATGGCCACTTCTATAACGTCATCGGTAAAGGCTTTCGTGAAGAGGTAATGTTGGAGCTCATCCGTTACGACGCTAAAGAGCATAATGCGTATTTCTCCGGCATCGTTGCAGGTAAACCAATCTACCAGCGTGTGAAACTTGAAGAGGTCTCGTTCCGTGGTGATCTCGAGTTCATGGACTGGGTTGGCACGCACAACTTTGACAATGGTGATTCTGGCCACGGTTTGTGGTGGATTCGCCATATGGGTGTTTCCCTGCATGCCGCGAGCAATAGTCTCACCATTAAGAACCCGCACCTGTCTGTGCGCGGTAAAGTAAAAACCATTCCTGATAGTTACGACACTATTAACAACCGCACTGTTATTCTTTAAGGATCATTGATCATGGCAAAAATTATTCCTAAGCGTCCGTTTGTGTCCACACCAGCTAACCTGGGTCACATCATCTCTGAACTGATCGGTGGTGGTCATCTGCCTCTTCGTCACTTCAACAAAGAAACGAAGAAGTGGGTTGAACCGACTGACTCCTGTGAAAAGGGCAAACCACTTGGCATGCTCTCACTGGTATTGGACATGATCGACATCCCGCAAGAGTACTGGACCAATGCATTTGTCATTGACGTGCAGATGCGCCTTAACGAACTCTGGCCCGATCTGACTCTGGTGATCCGTGATGACCCGGCGATCGGTGGGTCGTATGCTTTCCTGCGTAACCGTGAGTCGATGGCCACTGTCGGCACTGAGGTAGTGCAGCAGTACGAAGAAGGATGTGGTCCTTCGTATTACAATGGTCCTGATCTCAAACCACGTCGTAGCACTTACGATACAGATGTCTCTAAGCTGGTCGTACGGACTTATCGTGGTAACGGTCATACGTTGTTCCTGGTTGATCAGGACGGTCGTCGTATCACGGGTGATGCTCTTAAGGGCGATAACCGTCCAGAAGACTTCGCATGGATCGTGGAGAGCTTAGGACATCATCCTGCGATGCATGGTGTGCTGTTCAGTGACTATCTGGAAGCGGCAGCACTCACGGGTCACAAGCCAGGCTATAACGAAGCTGGCGAAGTCACCCTTTAACCAATTCAATTTAACCTAACTGTAGAGGTAGTAAATGAAATTCGAAACCAATACCAAAGATGAGCTGATCTCTTTCCTGGAATCTATCAACGTCACCGAAACCACCATGCCTGGTAGAGGCACCGCGTTGTTCGACACAACTCCAGGCGCAGTCATTTATCTCTACCTGCGCCAGGGTCTGAGTGCCGGTGATATCAGCAACGGTATCGCTATTGCCTGCGAGCCGGCTAAGCGTGCTGTAATCAGTTGGCTGCGTAACTCCAATCTGAACATCTGGATGTTCCCAGACATCCAGCAGGACGGTGGAAGTAACGTGTACAAAATCGTTGCTGATTTCGACTGGCCAAGCAGTGGTATGCAATGGCTGGGTGATGAAACCATCCATATTGGCAAATGCTTAACTGCTATTGTTGAGCGCGGTAATAACATCGATATGGTTAACAGAGCATCACGTTCGACAATCGGTGCTACCCTGCAACATGTTACCACTCATACTCGCACTCCTCGCTAAGGAAAGGATCATGAGCAAAGAATCACCGGATCAAAATGGATGTGGGTGTGTTGGTTGCAAACTGACAGATGCGTTTGGCAGTAAAGGTGTAGCGGTGTCTGTAATCCCTGAAAATGAACTGCCGCAAGATGCGGAAGGAAACCTCGCTGATTTGCTGCGTGTCAGCAATGATAGCTTGAACCCTCACAGCCCAGGTATGGGTGGCGGTCCTCGGGGAGCAATGTTTGGTAAGGAGGCGCCTCGGTCTGATGCTAACCCGCTCGGTATCGAATCAGTAGAAGAGCTCGGTTTGCTGAAAGATATGCTTAATCAGGTATTGACGGATGATCAGAAAAATGCGCTCAGTTTACTGGGTGAATTAACTGATGGGAAATTAGATAGCGAAGATCCTGACATCGTATACCTGACTATCGCGGTTCCAGTAGATGCGGGTATGACATCAGTGCGTGCCGCGATGCTGGAAAAACTTCTAGCAGAAACTCCACCGGGTGGAATTAACGGGCATTGGGGGTATCCTGTTCAAGGATTGCCTGAAGGCGCACAACTACCAGAGCATCATGTAAGCGTCTTTATTAATGACGATGGAGACGGATCAGTAACACAACTGATGTTTCGTGAATATCCTACCTATATCAGGGGTGATATCGCTGCTCAAAGACAGCGGTTGCAGACACTAGAGAATAGTCATCCTGTACGACCTGGTGAAAGTGTGCGTAATGCAAACGTGTTCTACAGCAATACGTTTTCACCGTTGTCACTCTCTACAATTCGTGAACCAATGTCTGTAGCGAATGGTAAGTTCGTGCGATACGCTACGTACCATGGTCGTCCAGCAACACTGGAGACCCGGTTCATTGAGATCGATGGTGTTAGAATGGAGCGATTATCAGCAATGACATTATTTAGTCTTGCCGGTGATAAGTCCAATATTACACTGTACGATCTTGATCACGACGATAAGCAATTCGTTTTGGTCAAGGTAAATAACTAAGTAATCGGCGGGGGTCATTCCCCGCCTTTTATGCTGATTTATTTTTTGATATTAAATCAAATATACTATTACGTCAAATATGTAAAAACTATGTAATTGTCGACATAAGTGACTTAATAGTACTGAATGAACTTATTATCTAAAAAAAATATATTAATATATTAGTAATAAGCGTAAGAGTAAATTTTCGTAGGAAATTTATGAATTACGTTGGATAAAAGGAGAAATCAGACTGGGGTCTATTTCTCCTAAATTGAATGTAAATGAATGGGTAGTTTGTGTATTTTGCTGGCGCGCGGAAGCTGCGCGGACTCCGTCCTTGCCCTCTGTGTGAATGTTATGGATGAATCCATCCAACCTTCCCGGACTCCCTTATAGTCTCAGAAGGAAAACATCTCTCACTATAGAGGTTATGAAATGACACAAGCTTATGAACGCATTAACCTGATTACCTTAAACGAGCTGTCTGCCTATGCTGAAGTTCAACGTGCAACAGACAACCGTACGATCAAGTCAACTTCAGTCTCTGTATACTGGGGTGATAAACTCTTAGCGAAAACTGCTAAGATGACCAATGCCATGGACTACGCGTATATTGGTGTATTGCTGTGGAACCCGAAATTCATGTCGTGGATGACAGCAGAGATCCGTAAGAACATCATCAATACATTCCGTAGTGCCGACTTCATCTTAGGGATCAAGCTTAATCCGGGTCGTGTCTTGACCGATGGAATCACCTATCCATACTTAGGTAAAGAAACCCACTCTTATGTATCGATCCAGTTGAAATGTCAGTTACTGGGTTACGAACATAACCGAGTGGATATGACTGGTATGTTACGGTTGACAACCGAGGTCTTGTCTGGCGATCATGTCGTATCAGCTACCCGTAACTTTGGTCCAATGGACACACCAGAACTCCCCGACCTGGATGCGCTGTTAGCGGTGGCTTATAAAGCAATCCCTGAGGATGAGGTCACACTAACCATTCGTGATCCTGACACAGGTCTTCCACGCCGTGATGTTCCGATCGATCCTAATACGAAGTTACCCTTGTACGGTAACCGTTAAATAAATACGGGGGAGGCTTTGGCCTCCCTTTATGCCGGTTTGTACTTTAAAACTAAATTGACTAAGCTTATGAAAGAAATAAAATCTTTCACCCGAGCTAAGGGTAACGTAGAGGTTTTAGATATATGCCGATTAAATTAATAAGAGAGTAATAACCATGGATAAGATCGCTTATATTCAAGAAGAAACTTCTGGATTTGTTTATTGGGAATCCAATCTATTACGTCAGTATCTCGAGCAGTTCCATCCTGATGTTATCGTTATCTCGTTAACCTTGGCCGAACTCCTCAGCGCACAAGACCAGAGCATAACTCCCTTTGCGGTAGCGGGTAACTTTGACTTTGTTGATCGTCTATTAGCAATGTCTAACAATCCATACCCGACATTACTTCCTGATTATCCCGAAGAACTGAATGGTTATCTACATCGTAAAGTAGAAACCGGTACACTACGCGATCTGACATTAGAGCACTGTCCCGTCTTTGTTAAGCCCAAATACCAGAAACTCTTTACTGGGTTTGTCTGTGATGATCCGTTTGATTATCGTTTTAAATCGCACAGTGTGAGTAATAACGAACCACTATGGTTAAGTGAAATCGTCAACTGGGTATCTGAATGGCGTGTCTATGTGGTTAATGGCAAGATTGCTTACATGTCTCATTATAACGGACATCGCAATACCCGACCACGACTGCGTCGTGTAGAAGAGATGATCTCTAAACTCTCAGCGCAGAACTATGTCATGGATGTGGGTGTGTTGACGAATGGACGAACGGCATTGATTGAAGTCAATGACGGTATTGCGGTAGGGGCTTATGAAGGATGTCGCCATTTTGTATATGGTGAGTTGCTGGTTAATCGCTGGCAGGAGATGATGCGAGAAAGAGATGCCATCTTGTCTAACGAGATCCAGTCTACCCAGACTGAACCTTTACCAGCACTGCGTTTTAAAGACGCAGTTCCATTTATCCACCATGTATCGCGGGTAATCCAGAGTGTGTTATCCAAAATACCTGGACATCCCCCAGTAGACAAGACTGACGATCTATGGACATTTGATTATCAGTACAGTGCTATCTTCAGCGCAGCGGTTAGTTTATACCGAGGTGGGGCGAGAATCCACTACAAAGTAAAACTACCGTTTAATCCAATCAATTTTGATGAGAAGGTATTGGTTGCACAACACCATGACCGTAGACTGTTTCCCATTGATGGATTGGAGATCACCAACATCAACCCTTGTGACGAAAACAGTACAACAGGTTATATCGTAACGCTCAGCAGACCTGATGTAGATAAGGAACCAACCGTATGAGAAAGTATACCCGTAAAGACCTAGCCACAATGATTGCCGCCTCTCGTGATAAAAATCTCTTCGACGTATTTGATTCAGTTTATAAACTGATCGAAAAACTCATCGAAACGCAAGGCAATGGAATGGTCGTTGATAAACGATCTGACTCCTGGTCATTAGACTGGAAAGCCAATAACGTTTACTCCGGTACGATTGCGCTTTCTGAAACTAAATTGCATCTCACTTATTCGTGGTCTCGTACGGCGACGAAGGTAGATGAGCATTTCACAACCCGCAGTGTTGAAACGTATCA
>Ga0265797_10004186_pt1 | contig 22310 bp, 21 predicted proteins | sample P2T30metagenome_FD_192433 | JGI IMG/M metagenome (GOLD analysis project Ga0265797, IMG submission 192433) | Plant litter microbial communities from East Loma Ridge, Irvine, California - P2 T30 | ecosystem: Environmental > Terrestrial > Plant litter > Unclassified | place: USA: California... | reverse complement strand
ATCGCCATGCAAATCAGCATGACCGCCCAAAACGCAAGAACAGTCTGCCATTCATTCGGCACAAAGTCCTCGTTCCAAAGCGTAATAGCTGATAAGATGAGTTGGCCGCCGGAGAAATTGATCGAAAGCGTAACCGTCCAGTTTCCAACCAAGGTCAACCAGCCGGTCACCCACGACGCGATGGGCGCCCATTCGCGCGTGGAGAGCATGGCGGACCAGTAGTACACGCCGCCGGCTGTGGGGTAAACAGCGCAGATCTCAGCGAGGGACGCGGCGATGGCGAGCGAGATGAGAGAGACGAGGATCCAGCCGTAGAGCACAGTCACCGATTGCCCGTCCGTAAGCGTAATGTAGAGTGTTGTCGAGAGACCGAATGGAACGGCCATGATCGCAAACGACATGCCGAGGACGCTCAGCATGCTCAGATTGCGTGGTAGTTCAGATTGGTAGCCCATTTTCGCCAGGGCAGCGTCGGCGCCCGGGTCGTTGATCGAAGCCCGTCTTCGTGTGGCATCCTGTCCTCCTCCTGCTCCGCCTTCGGTGACGGAAACGCTCTTCGCCATGATTTGCCTCGTTGTCCAGGTATCCCACGATCAATTCAGAAAACCAACTCTTACTGCGCGTCGAATCCTTGCGCTGCGATGGGAAATGCGACGACCTAGAAACACCGTATCGTGATGTCGCAACCTCGGAACCGTCCAGTATAAGAACAAAACAACACCGCGATAACAGCGCGGCAGCAGGGCTATAGCATCAGTCAACAGGATAAGGAACACGAAAACCCAAGATAAAAAGATGACCACGCGAGCGCCGCCGAATTCCCCGCAGCTGGCTCAAGCCCACCAAAGGGCTAGACTGACTAATACTAATCCTAGCGGTCTTGGGAGCTGGGAGAGCTGCGAATGCGACGCTGTAATCGTTCGCTCCACAGCACGAGTCGGAGTCGGGGAGATAGGCGTCGACAGGGCTGGCTAGCTAGCTGTGCTGATATGGCACCGAGAAACTACCCACCCAACAACATACATACACCACACATCAAGTAAGCAACGACGATAAGACTCCTTCGAACATCCTGCCCGATAGCCATGCGCGCAGCGCGTGTAACCATCGCCAGACCCTGGCGATACCGACCACGCGAAAGCGCATGTCACCGATCAACTAGCCGGACAATGCGTCATCTCCGTAATCGGGTGTGTTTGCCGTTCTTGTGGGGTCGACCACCGCCAGCCCAATCGGCCCCCAGTGGGCCACATGGTCAACGCCCAGCCAGCAACAGCTCCGAGCAAAAGGCCGTTCTTCGTATCTTTTGTGGAGGGAGGAATGTGGACAGGCTGGGGCCGCCCCCCGGGGTGGGACACACGACACGTTTATCACGATTGCGATACTGAAGTGATGGTGCGCATGATGAGATAGAACATGACGATAATATAATAGTACAATTGTGTCAACCCGAGAAATGGGCTCGGGATGCGAGACTAATGCATTTACTCCTTCTAATGCAGGAACACCTGTATGCCGCGCCCGAATCCTTCATGACAACCATGCTGTTCATCCCTGACATGTGCGTCCTGATAACGGTCATCTATCTCCATTTCCATATCTTGATCGTTTCCCGTAATGTTTTTACTTGGCCATGACATCGACATAGCGTCCACCCTTCTTCTTCTTACCCGCGGGGCCCTTCCTCGCCTGAGGTGCGCCGAGCAAATCGTCAATACTACTAGCATTGCTCATACCAGTGCCCGGTCGCGATGGCGGTCCGGATGCAGCACCGAAGCTGGGTCTAGCGAGCGTAGGTGGCTTGGGTCCAGCGAAACCCTCTTCGTCCGATTCTGGGATGCCGGGTGTAGATGCGCGGGAGCCTGCTACACCCATTGGCGGCGGCAGCGACGACGAGCGGGGGTTGGAGGTAGGTGGACGTAGTGCACCTGCGCCGGGAGGACCCATAGGCGGTGTGGGTGCGGCGCTACCTGAGGCACTTCGAGCTCCGCCGCCGGGAGGTCCAGCACGTGGAGGTGGTGGTGTTGCAGCGGGCTTACCCGTGTCTGCCGCGCCGCCCTTCTTGTTTACCCACTTGCCAAGATCTGTGTCGTAGTAGAAACTGCTCTCTTCTCCCAGCTTGGCCTTGATAGGACCAGGACCGGCGTTGGGATCTTTCTTAAACCACCCAGACAGCCATCCTCCTCCCTTCTTTGCTGCTGCGGCTTCCTTGTCGCGTTGGGCATCTGCTTCGGCGGCTTTGCGGAATGCCTCGTCTGCCTTTTTGTCTGCGTCTGATTTGGAGCTGCTGCCTCCACTAATCTTCAAGGCCGAGGCGCGGGCAGCGAGGTCGTCATCGTCGTCAAGATCCATAAAAGACTTCTTCTTCGATATCTGCTTGTCATCTTCCTTGTCATCCTCGTCCGGATTGTATGGCTGGTACGCAGGTGGCTCAAAGATGGATGACGAAGGTCCGTATCGATCGTAGGTGAGTTCGTTTGCTGTCGGCTCATCTGAGTTCGCTTGAGGCTGATAGCCACCAAATGCAGGGGCCAGAGAAGGCTCTCCGATAGGTGGTGTGGGCATATAAGGACTACCGAAGGATGGCTGAGCTGGGCTGTATTCCGGACGAAGGGGTGAGTACGACTGTGCCTTGGCTGCCGTGCGTGCACTCGGTGGGCTCAGTTGATTTTGAGTTGGGCTGTACACGTTTGACGTGGGTGTCATAGGCGTGTAGGTGTCAGATACTGCTCGCACGCCGAAGCTGTCGTTCGATTCCATCGATGGTCGACCTTGAGGCTCATAACGAGATCGTTGCTGCTCCGAAGACGACCTTGGCGCGTACGCGTTCGATGGTGCATACCTTGAGTTGCCGGGGACAGGTGGTTGCGTTGGGGCGCCATAGCCAGACATTGCGCCATAGAGATCCGTGCTCGATTGTGAGGGCGTGAGGGATGGGCTATTACCAGCGATCTTAGCGAAAGGTCCGTCCGGTCCACCAGACTTGTTGGCTGTGTTGTCCTCGTCGTCGCCTGCAATGAAGCTGTTGAACTTGGATAGAAGCGAGCTTCCAACCTTGTCCATGCTAGGCTTCGAGATCCAAGATGACGATCCATCCTTCGGAGACTGCGACAGTCGCTTGCTCAGATCGTCAAGACTGGCGATGAAAGCAGCGTTGTAGTATAGTGAGACTTGAGTTGTAGCCTTCATTGCCGCCGCAATGGCATCGCAATATGCCTGTGCATCGGTCCGGTACCCATTCTCGGCGAGTTGATACGCATGTGCAAGTTTGTAATTTTGCAAATGTGGAATGACGTACGAGCCGCTCGGCGATGACAGCGATAGGGCGAACTCGTACACTTCGGTCAGCAATATTGGCTCCATCTCGACACCCATCTCCAGAGGGTTCAGACGATGATCAGCGCTGATCAGAACAAGATCAGCCTGCGGGTCATCGACTCCGCTGACTTTCAGAACCGAACGCGCGATGATGAAGCACACATGTGCAGCTTCAATGCGACCGTATTGGGCCAGAAGCCTTCCAAGCGAGAGTAGCGCTGACGCGTCACCTTCGCTACGGTTATTCAGAATCAGCGCAACTGTCTCGCGCCACTTGTCTAGACCCTGGAGTGCGTTCTGGGTTGCGCCAACACCATCAGCGCTCACCATCTGGAATCCGGCACGAGCCGAAGCAGGTACCAGTTCGTCAATACAGTCCTCGTGGTTACCAGCAAAGACTTCGTACAATACAGCGAGCGCCTGGTTGTTGCGTCCGGCCTTCTTGACTTCTTTCCGAACGAATTCTTGGACAACCTGCTTCCATATGTCCTTGCTGAGAGTAGAAGACAGCAGCATCGCATGGCCCCACAAGCGCTGGTCGACAGCATGCCAGACAGCCTTCTCGCGATCACCCTTGACAAGCATGCCCTGCAAATCTTCAACAGCACGAGGATCGATGGGCTCTGCCTGGAGGTTGGAGGTGTTGGATCTTGAACGTCCGACAATGTCCGCGGCTGTCGAATATGAACCGGCTTCGTCAGATGTCTCGTCACCTGGAGGTAGTAGCAGCTTCTTGACAGCGGCTTCTGCAGGAGTACCCTCCAATTTGCCATCGTTATCGACTAGTGCTTGCATGAGTTTCCAGAGGAGAATGCGATCATCCACACGCTTCAGCTCGTCTTCGCTCATGGTGTGTTCGAGTCCTGGCTCTTTAGACTGTGCGTCAAGTGCTTCGATTTTACGGCCAAGCCATGCTGACACATCCTTCTTCTTGCCCTTAGCCTTGAGGGGACCAGGGAACTTGGCAACGTCTTCTGGCAGAGGGAGAACCTCCTTGACACTCTGGATGCGAATCTCACCAGGGCTACTCTTCATCATCGGCGCTGATCCGCCACCTCCGTAGCGAGGAATCTGCTTAGGGAAGCTCGTGACAACATTGCCTCCTAGGCCCCATGTGAACACAGGATGACCCTTCCATCTTTCGAGGGGGTCTGTCGAGCGCTCGTCTTCGGGCACAATGAAGTCGTAGTTGACTGACGCCTGTCGACGATGGGGGATGACGTTGACCGAGCTTGAAGCAGTAGGCCGGCCGCCGTAGACTGAAGACGAAGGCATCATACTGTATGCAGGCTGCTTCATAGTCGCTGTTGGAGATTGTGAGTGAGAGCGTTGTGGGACGGCTGACTGGGCTGGCTGGTATCTTGGTGCATAGCCATCGGTCTTCCGTGGTGAGCCAACTACTGATGAAGGTGTACTCTTTAGAGGTGGCGTCTCTGATCGTCCAGTAGGCGGCCTCGAACTCAGAATTGGCTCCTGCTCTTCAATCTCGCTAACCTCACCCAGTGGGCTTCTGAATGGTGGACGGGGCATTCCATCAGCCGATTGCGTGACCTGATGATTTGGAGGATATTGAGCATTGTTTTCGGGGGCTTGCTCCAGCTGATGAGGCATGCTATGAAAGGCTAGCGGGCTGGAAGTACGGGGCGCGAAAGGCTGTGAAGGAGTCCGGGTCAAGTTGTTATGCGGCTCGGACTGATAACGAGCATGAGGCTGTCCTGGCGGAGGCGCGGGCGAGTATCGCGGGTTCGCCGCTGGTGCACTTGGTGGTGCAGGAGAGTACCGTGAATTGGCAGCTGGTCCCGACGGAGGCGGAGCAGGAGAGTATCTGCTCGTGGAAGGAGGCGCTTGCACTGGCTGAGGAACGGGAAGACTGTTTGTTCGCGCAGGTACCGATGGCTGAGTAGGGAACATGGCCAACTGTTCTGGTTGTCTGAAGGGAGGAGGAGTAGCGACTTTGGCAGCATCTGGGATGAACTCATTCCGTAAGGACGAGGTTGAAGCGGTGCGCTCCTTTGGAGGAAGTTGCGGGGGAGGATGGCTGACTGGAGGTTGAACAGGCATATTCGGTTGCGGGGTGTAGCGTCCAGATGGGCGAGGCTTGGAAGTAACAGGCAGTTCGGCGAAGAAGTCACTCGATGGTGATTTCGCTGTGACAGCGGGTTTTGGAGGTGCAGCCGGTGGTGGCATACCACTCATCTGAGAACGCATGGAGTGGCCTGATGAGGGCGGAGACAGACTAGCAACTGACATGCTCGATGACAATGGCGGCCGTGGAGGCCCCGCGTTCGAAGACATACTGCTAGTTCGCGGGGGTGGTGGAGTTGGCTGTACAGCGGACACTGTTGTTCGAGGAGCTGGTCGCTTTCGGGTAGTTACGATGTCTTCCGGCAGATCATATGGCGAAGCATAACCTCCTTTGGACTTGTCCACGAAGCTTTGCGCCGAACTCGCCATTGGTGGGCGAGGTGGTTGCTGCTGCTGTTGCTGTTGGAAAGCCATGTTCCGTCCAAAGCCATCATAAGCTGGTGCCACTACGGGCTGCGACTGAGGGGCATACGGGTTCGCCGCTGGGGCAAGCGCGGGTGCGACTGCAGGAGTTTGGGGAGCATATCGGCTTGCAGTTCCTGAAGGAGCGGCTTGCGTTGGTTGCTGTGCGGGTGCTGGCGCTTCATCTTCGAGGAAGCCTTCGTCGTCGCTCAACTCAATGACAGGTGCTTCTTCTTGGTCAGGCAAGAAGTCGTCGTCCAGGTCAAGGTCCAGATCCCACTCGTTCTTTTCGGGGGCTTTCGTTTCGGCCTGTACCACATGCGCGCCAGGACTTTGGTCTACCGCCTGCGCAGGTTCGATCTGCTGGCTCGCGCCCAGACCAAAAAAGTCCTCCTGCTCTTCCGAATTGCCCCAGTCGATGTCGGCTCCGGTGTTTCCGCCTACTGTAGTATTTCCGATGGTGTCATCTCCGACTGTCGTCCCAACAGCCTCCGCCACGGGTGTCTCCAGAGGAGGTTCTTGTGGTTTCCCACCAAGATCAAAGGGGTCGTCGCCGGAAGCGCCCCACTCATCAGCCTCCGTGTCTGCTACCAAAGGCACTTTGACACTATCCGTCATAGCATCCTCCAGAGCTGTGGTCTCTCCTTGGTGCTCGTAGTTCTCCTCGGGATGCTGTTCGGGTTCCGCCTCTTCTTCCGAACTTTCCTCTGAGCTTTCCTCCCGTTGTATCTGCGCTGCAGGTCGCGAGTCTTCGCTCTCTTCTTCGGAATCCGAGTCTTCCTCCTCACTTGATTCGGCTTCTGCTGGTGTCGCTTGTGATTCGGTAATGTTGAGTGCCTGCGTGGCACTGACTAGATCTTCATCGTCGGCACCGTCTGCTCCACCCTCCAGGGGCTCGAGATGTTGAGGTGCTTCTGCGCTTGGTGGCGCTTGTCTTGTGTCGTCGCGCGCAGTAGACTCATCGGTCTCTGTTTCTTCGGGCGCGGGCTTGGCTGCCGGTACCGGTGCAAGTGGTGCAGCTACTGCAGGCCTTGAAGGAGTCTCTTCGTCCTCGCTCTCCTCTTCTGATTCTTCATCGTCGTCGTCCTCCTCATCCGCTTCCTCACTGTCATCCTCTTCCTCGTCGTCTTCTTCTGACGACTCTGGTTTGGTTTGTGCGAACTGATTCGTGGGTTTCGCGTTAGGTGGTGCGCTCGCTTCCTTCTCGTTGCGCAATGCGGGATTCCATGATGCGTTCGAGGCTGTGGAGGGGGTGGGAGGCGCGCCGCCATAGGCGTAGGAAAAGTTGGGGCCGTCTTCGTCCATTATGGGATAATTAGGTAATTCAAAGGGTATCTACAAGTACTGCACAGGCAGTCAGCACTGGAATTGGGGGTCCGTGGCCAGAGGGTTGGGCCTCGGTCGGGGTGGTGAAGCGAGGTCTGACATGCCACGGTAGACGCCTCGTGGGACAAAATATGCAAACCGAGGAGAATTATGCAGGAGAGAGGAGTTTGTGTAAACGCAAGTGCATATGACTGAGCGTGAAAGGAAGTCGCAACGGTGACTTGAACGCGAACCGCAAGAGGCGTAATCGCCATCCCTTTCTACGTCAGAGACCGCGAACATGGCTACGTACCTCTAGAGAAGCAGAAGAGCATGGGCTCTGCGTGTCGCACAACTGCGAAAGACGCGATCTTCGTCCAGGAAGGCAGCGAGAATCAAATATCGGAGGCGATCCCCGGGCGCATCGTAGGTAATCTGGCAGGAAGGGTGGGAAAGCGATCTGGCCAGCTGTTCCTGCGCCCAAGGTTGGACATTGAAACGGCCCGCCGCGGCAACCCTGTCCTCTAGCCACAGCCCTGCGCCTGCGCCACACAGCTATGAGTGACGCGACGTCGAGACACATATTGATGGACTCTACTATTCACATACCACTCTTCCCTCTGCGACACCTACTATTCTCGGGGACTACGTCATATACCGTCGACACGGCCCAAACAGCGCTCGGCCGCCGAAACAAAACGTCGAGTCGCCCAGACAGCCCATTCAGACACCCCCGAAACGCCGCGGACCCCCGAAGGCAACCCTCGTAGCCATAACCACACCCAGCCCGTCGCACATGAGGCGGAACTAGCCAGCACCCTCTTCGCCCGCCCATGAGCCATGGCCGCTCCCCACCAGTACCACCAGCCGAATGCGCCCGACGACGACTCGGACCTAGAACTCGACCTAGAGGAGCTGGACCCTCTGGCCTCTCGCTCCCAGTCCGCCGCTACACCACCACGGCGCCAGTCCAAGGAGCAACGGCGGCCATACCATGAGCTGGGCGCGAGGATACCGCTGCGGAATCTCAGAGTCGGCAGGCTGCGCGCAAGCAAGAAGAAGGAAGAGCCGGAAGAGGATGACCTAAGAGGCCTGCTGGACGACGATGAAGGGTCCAAGAGAGACTCTGCTGGCAGTTATGGCCAGTCGGGCGACGACGACTCGCCGCTCTTGCCTGAACAGCACACACCACGGAGAAGACGGCAGCCACCACCGAGCGCGCTTTCCCGCCTGGGCTCCAACATGCGCCTGCCCAGCTTCCTCTCGCGCCAGAACAACGCCCCCATACAGTTAGGCGACGACGCCGGAGAGTCGGATGCCGACGAGGAGCACGATCCGACCACCCAGCGCACCATCTCCGTCGGCCAGCTTCAGACCTCGAGATTCCCCGCGAACGCCGTGTCGAATGCCAAATACACCCCGTGGAGTTTCCTCCCACGCACCCTCTACAATGAGTTCTCCTTCTTCATCAACATGTACTTTCTGCTCGTCGCCCTATCGCAGGTCATACCCGTCCTCCGAATCGGCTACCTGTCGACATACATCGCACCACTGGCTTTCGTCTTGACGATAACGCTAAGTAAAGAGGCAATGGACGATATTGCTCGACGGCGAAGAGACGCAGAAGCAAACTCGGAGGGTTACACCGTTCTGAAGTTTGAGGAGAATAGCCTCGGGAACGGCGTCGCGCCTGGAAAGAACTCGCAGAGGAAGAAGCGCCTGAGGAAGCAGCCCAAGGACGAGGGTCGGTTGGCAGACATTGATGACGAGGAGCAGCGTCTTTCGGGCAAGGGCCTGGCGACATGCACCTACTGGGAAGTTGTGAAACCCTCTCGGAGCCTCAGAGTTGGAGACGTCGTGAAACTCGGCAAGGACCAGCGAGTGCCTGCGGACATGGTGCTTCTCAAGAGCTACTCCAGCGAGAATGCAGCACCAATTGAAGATGACTCCAAGGCGCAAAGTTCATCGGCTGCGCTTATTGATGGCATGGACACCAGCGACACGGCCAAGGTTGACAGTGCCACAGCTTCTGGAACCTCGGGAGAAGCCTTCATCAGAACAGATCAATTGGACGGTGAAACCGACTGGAAGCTGCGCCTGACCTCGCCACTTACACAAAATCTGGATATTGGCGAGTACACCCGGCTCCGCGTCGTGGCCGGCAAACCGGACAAGAAGGTCAATGAGTTCTACGGAACCGTTGAACTGCCACCCAAGACACAGCGACATTATGACCCTCATGATAACGAAGAAACGACATCCCCTACAGAGGTGCAGTCAGCACCCTTGAGCATCGACAACACCATCTGGGCGAATACTGTCGTTGCATCAAGCTGCAGTCTACTGGCTGTGGTCGTATACACCGGCCCACAAACTCGTCAAGCGCTTTCTACATCGCCTTCAAGATCCAAGACTGGTCTGCTTGAATTAGAGATAAACTCTCTGACCAAGTGGCTATGTATCTTCACCCTCTCGCTCTCTTTCATCCTAGTGGCACTCGCGCGATTCCAGGTCATCGAAGGCCGGCAATGGTGGGCGTCAATGCTGAGATTCCTCATTCTGTTCTCCACTATTGTCCCAGTAGGTCTGCGTGTCAATCTCGATATGGGCAAGTCGGTCTATGCATGGTTCATACAGCATGATGAAAGCATCAAAGGCACTATCGTTCGGACTAGCACAATCCCAGAAGACCTGGGTCGCATTGAGTACCTGTTGAGCGACAAGACAGGTACTCTGACACAAAATGGTATGTTCAACCATGAAGTAATCTCGGCACTACTAACAGTACGTAGAGATGGTCATGAAGAAGATTCACGTCGGCACAGTCTCCTACGCAAACGAGGCCATGGACGAGGTATCATCATACGTTCACCAGTGCTTCACACCACCCGCCGGAGAAGCCCCATCGCTTGTCACGCCTTCTTCTGCATACATCGCACCTCTCACCTCAGCCACTCGTACGCGCCGAGAGATTGGATCCCGGGTCCGCGATGTTGTGCTAGCCCTAGCCCTCTGTCATAACGTAACGCCGACCACGGAAGAAGAGAACGGGGAGACAGTGACTACATACCAAGCCTCCTCTCCCGATGAGATTGCTATCGTCAGATGGACCGAGGCTGTTGGTTTGAAGCTCCTGTCTCGCGATCGCGAATCTATGACCCTTCTATCGTGCGACAGCGGGAACACTGTCGTCAAAGTGCGCATTTTGAATGTCTTTCCATTCACATCAGAAGGCAAGCGCATGGGTATCGTCGTGAAGTTCTATCAGGGTCCAGCATCATCACCCACTGACGATGGTGGCGAGATATGGTTTTACCAGAAGGGTGCCGACACTGTCATGACCTCCATTGTTGCCGCCAACGACTGGCTCGACGAAGAGACAGCCAACATGGCTCGTGAAGGTCTCCGAACACTGGTCGTCGGCCGGAAGAAGCTCTCCGCGCAGATCTACCAAGACTTCTCCACCAAGCATGCGCAGGCCTCGCTTGCCCTCAACAACCGTGATGCCGCCGTCGCCAACGTCGTAAAGGAGTATCTAGAGAACGACCTGGAACTTCTCGGTGTCACCGGTGTCGAAGACAAGCTACAAAAAGACGTCAAACCCTCCCTCGAACTCCTCCGCAACGCAGGCATCAAGATCTGGATGTTAACGGGCGACAAAGTAGAAACAGCCCGCTGCGTAGCCGTCTCCTCCAAACTCGTAGCCCGCGGGCAATACGTCCACACAATCGCCAAGCTAAAGCGCAAAGACCTCGCCTCTTCCTCCCTCGACTTCCTCCGCGGAAAACTAGACGCCTGCCTCCTCATCGACGGCGAATCACTCGCGCTATTCCTCCAACACTTCCGCCAAGAATTCATCACCGTCGCCGTGCAACTCCCCACTGTCGTAGCCTGCCGGTGCTCACCCACCCAAAAAGCCGACGTCGCACGCCTCATCCGCGAGTTCACGAAGAAGCGCGTATGCTGCATCGGCGACGGCGGCAACGACGTCTCCATGATCCAAGCCGCCGACGTCGGCGTAGGCATCGTAGGAAAAGAAGGCCGCCAAGCCTCTCTCGCCGCCGACTTCTCCATCGAGCAATTCTGCTACCTGGTCAAGCTCCTCGTCTGGCACGGCCGCAACAGCTACAAGCGCTCCGCCAAACTGAGTCAATTCGTCATCCACCGCGGTCTCATCATCAGCATCTGCCAAACCGTCTTCTCCATCGCCAGCAGCTTCGAGCCCAACGCTCTATACAAAGACTTTTTGCTCGTCGGCTACAGCACGATTTACACCATGATGCCTGTTTTCTCTCTCGTACTCGATCGCGATGTCGACGAGAGTGTGGCGAACCTCTACCCGGAACTGTACGCCGAACTCAAAACAGGACGTAGTCTTAGTTACAAATCTTTCTTCATATGGGTCGCGGTTTCTGTCTACCAGGGCTCCATCATACAAGGTCTCTCTCAACTCCTCATCGGCGTGGGTACTTCCACAACACCTCCCGCAGCACCTGACCCCACTTTCCTCAAGATGGTCAGCGTCAGTTTCTCCGTGCTTATCGTTAATGAGCTTGTTATGGTGGCTATGGAGGTTACGACGTGGCATTGGATCATGATCGCTAGTATTGTGGGTACGGCGGCGATTTACTTTGGTTCTGTGCCGTTTTTGACGGAGTACTTTGATCTTGAGTACGTGGGCAGTGTGGCGTTTTGGTGGAAGTTTGCGGTTATTGCGGCGATTAGTCTTGTGCCGCCTTATGCGGTTAAGTTGCTGAGGAGGACGCTTAAGCCGCCGAGTTATCGGAAGGTGCAGGGTGTGTAGGTGTATGCATAGCAGGAGTTTGGGTTGTGATAACGAGAATTTATTGTTATCCTTCGTTGTCTGCTTTTTGATATGTTATGTTCATTGGGCTCCTTGATGATGCTGCTAACTGCTTCGTTGGTCGGACCGTCCTGCTCCAATAGGTCAAGTCAAGCCTTCATCCCATTCCAGTTCCGCCATACAGTCCTGCAGCTTGATACGTTTCTCGTACAAGATATCTCCATCTTCCGCACTCCCTAAGCAATCTTTTGCAGATTCCCCGATCCGTTCTTCTTCGCCCTCGGAACCCACAGGTCCTTCCTGAATCCCCACTCGACCTTGCGAATGCCGTCAGCTTCCACATGTATGACGCCAGAATCTAAGAGCCAAGTCATATTACCCCGCTCATTGGGGTGGAACATCTGGGGAAACATCTGTTGGTGGGACACCTGTGGTGGTTCTGCGTCGGAGACCTTCCAGACGTGTTGTAGATGTCGTCCGACAGATTCACAGATTCGAGGAAGGTCAGAGGAACGAGGGCGAGAATGGAAATGGATACGCTTGAGACCAGTGAACAGCTCGAGAAGTTTGCCCTTGTAAGAACCCCCCGGAAGTCCTTGACTGGGGACTACCGTGAGCACGAGGTACGCAATCTTCTTGATGACGCTGGGACGCAGTAAAGTAACCAAAAAACGCACTTTCTTCTCCTCAAGACACACCGGGATGCTGATACCTGGTCCTCCGCGGTCGTCGTTGTCGACGAGGAATCGGGAGGAGAGGAAGAGGACGTCCTGCGAGAAGTTCATGTACACGCTGAAGGTGGTCGTGTACTTCGTCTTACATCTGCTCTGGCAATGAGCGTTCACCTAACGTAGCAGAAAAGTGTCAGTACACCTTAGCTCAAGGCAATAGTGTTGCGCGACCACTTACAGTAACCCACTCTCCGCCGCCGGCTTTGGCAGCTTCACATCGCGCTTCGCGGTTGACTTCGAAAAGCGTTGGGTAACGACGCGATACCGCGACAGCGATTGTCTTCGACGTTACGTTGTAGCTATGGAGCTCGATGATGCGGTTGTGGCCCTTGAGATCGTCGTAGTCGTCTTCGAGGGCAACGTGCCAGATACGTACGCGCAGTTCGGCGGGCAGGTTGGGGAAGAGGTGGAATGCAGTCGCCATAGTTGCGGTCAGGCTTGCGCTCGGGAACAGGAGAAGAGTACAGCTTGGAAAGACTGAAAACTTTCCTGAGGCTGCAGGTGAGGGAGGAAGAAAACCCTAGGTAAGTGCAAACAGAAAGCTTGGGCTTGGCATTCACGGTTGCCTGGTACAGTGCGCTATGACGAAGGCACGTGGCAGAGATACCGCTCGAGGAAAGAGACAGATACGCCTGGACGGGTCGTCCCGGCTAGCTCCAATGTGACACCATGCGACATCGGTAAGTGAGGGAAAAGCGAATGGGTTCCGGACATCTTACTTAATGCTATTACTACTATTGCGATTCGAGAGACAGTTGACTGATGGCGAGAAGTAAAGAACGTCGACCTGCCGACCTTCTGAGCTTACCGAATACAGCACTAACCTAGATGTTACCTGGTATGTACTCGTCTGTACATCAAAACAACAGCTTGCGATTTCATTTGTGGGTTAGCTCTCAACCGCGAGGGTGCGTCTTGCTGGATAACCGTAGCATCATTGATGTAGAAGATGTGATCAGGCCACGTGCGCTCGCTACCCAATGTCCGGAATCAAGATGTCGTCCAAAGTGAGACAGCACACTGCTCAGTCGATACTTGAGCGACGGTGGATCGCCGCCGACGGCTTGGTATTGAGCGAGATCCAGATATTCATTGAGGACTACAGGGTTATTGTTCTTGTTACCTTGGTGGACAATACTAAGCTTGATGCGGAGGTACTCGGGCGACCCTTCGATGTGTATAGATTCAGTGAACGGCTGTGACATGTTACAGGTACCGCAAGGGAGATTGCCCAAAGGCGATGGCGTGAAGTGTCGATTCATGGCATCTGTGACGCTATCTCTGGTACCTGGAGGGAGAATGGCGACGTTATTGAACCCGATACCGTCAACGTTGGTACCTGCAGGCAACGTCCGGGAAGCACCGCATGCACAAGTTCGGTTCATATCAAGCTGAAGAATGAAGAGTGCTTCATAGCGAGTTCTCCATTCGGTATTAACTGCGAGACTACCTCGTTTGTTAGCACAAGCCGGTCTAGTATCTTTCGGGCACCTTACGTGTGATCAACAGATTCAAGGCATGCCGTCAGTAATCTCGTTTGAATCTCCTCTGGATCTTGTTGCGCGTTCCCTGCACCCGCTCCAGGTGTAAACATACGCAATACGTCGTCTACATCGTGCACCGCATCTAGCAGTGTATGGTTAAAGGGCAGTGGCATCGGATAGCCAGCAGCATTGAGATTTTGATTACCCCAATAAAATTGCGCTAGAGCCTTGACTGCGCAAGCGGGGCAGTCTTCTAGATCTTCTGATTGTTCTTCGTCTTTCTTTTTCTTCGAGGTATCGCTTTTACCCAGCGTCAAGCCCTGTGCTAGTTGCGCTTGAATAGCGTCAACAGGACGACAAGGGAAAACAGTCGTGTTACCTTGTGTACTGTTGTGTGAGATGATCCACTGAAGGAACTTTGGCAGATGCAATAGCGCTTGCAAACCGCTCAGGCGAAAACAGGTGTTACCATTTCGCCCCAAGCCTCTGCTTCTCCTGTTTTGCCGCGTGATAAGCCATTCGTTCCGAATTCGTCTAGCTACAGTATTCTTGACTACTTGTCTTGGATGTGGTGCCGCTGGTGCCGCTGGCACCACTGCTGCCGGTATCGGGATACCGCGCAGATTGTAGCCAGTGTGGCGAGCTCCAGCCCTCGTGCGGTGTGCATAAGCCATGAAGCGTAAGGGAAACTTTGAGATGCGGGCGATCGTTCTTTGGTCACTTTCGGTGATGATGTGACTTTGGGAAACAAGACACGCGACAGACTAAGGATCGTCCATGTTATACAGCTTGGTCCACAAAGGGGACAATCGTCGGAACGAATGGCTTTGTCGAACTACCTCCATATCTCCGACAACAAAGACATTGTCTGGCAGAGCAGAGCGCTGAGCGTGACCCAGCCAGATTTCGCAGGCCACTTTACAGGTTTGTTAATGCGACATGGTTATTCTCAGTAGTCACTGCTGAACTCGCTTTTCTGAAGCGCTGCAACAATGATGCCGTAGATCCCGAGCGCCAACTACCTAGGTAGAGAGCAGACGGAGAAGCAAGACGACACGCTTTCAAGCGACTTCACGTCTAGTCGTATGCGTTTCGACTATGAGGAGTGCCATGGTCGAGAGGACTGCGCGTATGATATTGGCACACCATCAGCAATTCCCATGACCACTTCACGAACAAGAAATTCTTCTTTCCTACCCGCCATTGTCGTGAACCTCCACATGCTTGTAATGCCTCCTTTGCTTCCATTGGATTGTTGTCGGCTCTTACTCCAAGCAGCGCCTCGGCATGTAAAGTTTCGGTGAGTGCATTTTGCAAGGCTCTTGATACGATCTCGATATTCGCGCCGTCGTCCAAGTGCTGCACCCCGGAAACGTCTTCGCGTCATGTCGGCTGTGGTCGTGTTCGGCTCCAGACTCTGAAAAATCTCCTTTCAACACGTGGATTCGTGGAAATCCCCAAACCCGCGGAATCTCTTCTAGCTCGTCGACTAGAAGTCGGAGGGCGTCCGCCATCTGTACATGCCCTAATGGAAGCGTCTAGCGCTCTTCGGAGACTTGCCGTCTTAGTCGTGGTCGTGAAAGCGGCCTCGCGTTCATTGGGTCGCTGTCGGTAACAATGCGCGTCAGCAAACAGAGGACGCGCTGACGCATATGCAGAACGGTCAGAAGACCTCAGAACGCTGTCCGGCCCGCACCTTAATTGACTTGGGCGGTACTAAAGTACCGGAATGCGGGGACGGCGGATCGTGATGGTGACGCTAAGCCGCAATCCCGAGGCACATCAGCTCGCTTACGCCGCCACCCTCATTTCGACCCTGCGACTTCCTTCATTTCCCCTGAGCCTTCCCACCCTCTAGTCTGCCCTAGAGCCAATACGCCAAACAAGTGCAGCGGCCAATACTACTGCGTCCATGGCAAAGTCGGAGGTCTAGTATTCCGCAGCTTCCTGATCGGGGCCCTTGACCGTTTTCTGTACCCCACCGATGTGTTTCAAACGTCCACGAGGCACACTGGACGCCTCTAACTCGGTCCGAGAGATCGCCACGAGTACTATGATCGCCCAGGTACACTTCTTTCAGTGGATTCATGACGGTCCGGAGCATCACCATCGTTCTCTGTGCGGCTTCTAACCATACTTCGGCTTCTTAGTATCTTCGACTACCGCAGAGAGGCGCAGAAGTCTACCACGAGGTCGTGTAAGCCTTACTCGGGATTAAGGCAACTTTGTGGGGTAGCCTGAGGGACATTGGGTGGCCCTGTGATACCCACGCGTGGCACGTCTATAAATCCAGCAGCCGACCTCATCCAAAACGAAAGCATCACAGCCTCGCAACTTCAAGCATCCGCTCAGAAAAGCATCGAGCTGATCAAGATGTTGTTCTCCAACCTCATCACCACTGCTCTCTTGGGCTTCACTTCCCTCGTTTCAGCGGCCGACACGAGCGCCTGGAAGTCTCGCAGCATCTACTTCGTTCTCACTGACCGTGTTGCTCGCAGCAGCAGCGACACTGGAGGCGCATCATGCAGCAACCTTGGCAACTACTGTGGCGGAACTTTCAAGGGACTTGAGTCCAAGATCGACTACATCAAGGGCCTAGGATTCGATGCCATCTGGATCACTCCGGTCGTTTCAAGTACGGTTCGCTCGTCAACATTGGACTTTATGTGTATTAACAACAATCGTAGACAAGGCTGCTGGATACCATGGCTACTGGGCTGAGGACCTGTATGCCATCAACTCAAACTACGGTACTGCTGCCGATCTGAAGAGCCTAGTTAGCACCGCTCATGCAAAGGTACGACTAAGTCAGGCAACATTGAATTTATACATCCACTAATCCGGTACAGGGCGTCTATGTCATGGTCGATGTCGTTGCCAACCACATGGGACCAGGTGCGATCACGAACAACCGCCCTTCGCCACTGAACCAAGCTTCTTCATACCATTCCGCCTGCGACATCAACTACAGCAACCAAGGTAGCGTCGAGCAGTGCCAGATTGCTGGTCTCCCTGACCTCAACACTCAATCGTCCGAGATCCGCAGCGTCATGAACACTTGGGTTTCTTGGCTCGTCAAGGAGTACAGCTTCGATGGCGTTCGCATCGATACCGTCAAGCACGTCGAGAAAGACTTCTGGCCCGGATTCTCTTCTGCGACGGGAGTTTACAGCATCGGCGAAGTGTTCGATGGCAGCCCAACTTACCTTGCCGAGTACGCCAAGCTCATGCCTGGTCTTCTGAACTACGCGGTCTACTACCCCATGAACAACTTCTACCAACAGAAGGGCTCATCCCAGGCGCTCGTAGACATGATGAACACCGTCAGCAACACCTTCCCCGACCCATCTGCTCTCGGTACCTTCTTGGACAACCACGACAACAAGCGCTGGCTCAACGTGAAGAACGATCAGACCCTGCTCAAGAACGCCCTGGCTTACGTCATCCTTGCACGAGGTATTCCCATCCTCTACTACGGTACCGAACAAGGATACGCTGGCGGTGACGACCCAGCCAACCGAGAGGACCTATGGCGAAGCGGCTTCAACACCAACGCGAACCTCTACCAGGCCATCAAGAAGTTGACTGCCGCGAGGAAGTCTGCAGGAGGTCTTGCCGCTGATGACCATGTTCACTTGTATGTAGCGGACAACGCCTACGCCTGGAGCCGTGCAGGCGGTAACCTTATCGTTCTTACTACGAATGCCGGAAGCACTTCCAACCAGCAGCATTGCTTCAACACCCAAAAGGCCAACGGAAAATGGACAAACGTCTACGGAAACGGAGCCGCGGTGACCGCCGACGGCAGCGGTAGGATCTGTGTAACCGTCAGCAATGGTGAGCCCATCGTCCTTACTGCTGGCTCCGCTACGCCCACCACTGGCACCACCCTTACCACAAAAACTGCCACTGCTACATCGACCGCATGCCCGACAGCTGTCTCGGTCTCTTTCACACACCGCATCACCACCGTTCCTGGTGACACAATCAAAATCACCGGTAACACCGCGCAGCTCGGCAACTGGACGCCAGCTAATGGTCTCACTCTTTCGGCAAACAGCTACACCTCTAGCAACCCCGTCTGGACCATTACAATCCCATTCGCGGCTGGTTCATCAATTCAGTACAAGTTCGTGAAGATCAGCAGTGGCGGAACAGTCACTTGGGAGAGTGACCCGAACAGAAGCTACACCGTACCCAAATGCCAAGCGAGCGCTAGTCTGAGCAGCTCGTGGCAGTAAGTTAAGTATACATAGTAGCTCTTTCTTTCGGAGGAGAATGGAAAGGGCTAGTAAACAAGAGCCGTGGTAGTACACGGATTGCTTTCTATCATCAGCATCGTTTCATCTCCCACTTTCTACAGAGTGACTATTTTGCCTGATACATGACGTCATTCAACAACTGCTCTGGTAATGGTAGGGAGGTTTTCGCGCTCAGTGGACATACCTAGGAAGCATCTTCTTACCTTCTCTTCATCAGAAGCATGTCGCTTACATGTACTGCCACCACCTTCACTGAATTCGCGATGGGCGATGCAGAACACTCTGGTATTGGAAGAGCGACAGTCGTTCATCTATGGCAAGTTTTTCACTTGCGTCTCTTGCCGCCTGGCTAACCAGATTCCTCTAGTATATACTTGTGCTTCCCTCCACCGCAACATCACCCTCGCGCTCTTCATCACCCACTCGTCACGCTCTTCCAAGCCCCTTTCAACTGTCGGCAACACTACCTAGGTAGCTAGCCAAGTCCCGCTACCATCAATACAACCGAGTACTCAAGCATGGGCTGTGGATCCGAACACTACACGCGCTGGAATCGCGTCAGCTTCAAGCATCTCCTCCTACAGCATAGGCTAAATAGCATTGTCTCAAGATGGCCCAGCCGGCTACAGCAACATAGGAACCGCCTACATCGCATTAAGGTTTCGGTCGCAAAGCGGAAGGCCCAACGCGCACATGACCTCAAGGTACTGATAATGCGGCGCAGAGTCCGTGCGTGGAAAGTCGCTGTCAGTCAACTCTGGAAGCAGTCTCGCGTTCTAAGACGCCAACACACTGCGGACCGAGACTCTGTCACACCGGAAGACTGGGATCAGCTATTTGAGAAATCTCCTGGCAAGTTGCGCGCCATTTATCAAAAGCCTCATCACAAAGAGAAGTGGCCGAAGGAAGTTCCCTACTTGAACATGATAGCGCTGGCAAACTACAAGGCGAAGCGGTACCGGCAAGCGCATCGGCCACAAGCCGTTCCGAACTTAAACCTTACGGCGGTAAGGGACCTGCAAGAGAAGCTTTGGCCACGAGTGGGGTGGCCGAAAGAAGACCCGTATTCCAACAACGAGGCACGCGTGGAGTACTGCGAGAAACATTGGCCGCGAGTCAACTTGCCCAGGAGCGTGCAATATCTTGACCTCGCAGCGCGTCTTCCCTACGGGGAGGGTCTTCCATCCGCGAAATGGGTTGAGGGCGTGCCGCATGTAGACTACGTCGCGCTCGCTGCCCACATCGGGAAACCAAAAGCAGAAGCCGAGAAGGTAAGGCGAACATCAGGCTCTGGTGCACCGCCATCGCGAGAAACAAGCTGTCACGCTTCACAATCAACAATGTCTCGAAAAGAACGAATGCATACATTGCCCAGGCCCCAATTCGATGATCGCTTCCATGTTGAACTCTTCAAGAAGCGCCAGCAAGATGCAAAGTACCAAGCCGAAGTCGCCATGAACGACGTTGCCATCAAAACTCTGAAGCAGTTCATCAGGCAGCTTGATCAAGTCAAAGTTCTTCTTGAGCAGAGCCGGAAAAATCCTCGTAGCGTTACGGTGAAACAGTGGCAAGATGCCACAGAAGGTACAGATATCCTTGACACTAATCTTGAAGCTGCGCAGCGAATGGAATTCTCGAGGAGACTTGAGGTAGGTGAGATTCCTGTGGGTACAGGAGGACAGGGGCTTGTAAAGGGGTTCGAGAAGATGCGGAGAGAGTGGTCTGGGAGGTAACGTGTGGATGGTTACTGTCGGTCTCTCAGAGGCATCCACGTGTGAGCTGTCAGACCAATGGTTGGCATTGGTTGCTCGATTATAGCACAGGGTGTCGGGTACTACGTCATCGTCTTGTATCAAGTTGACAGCGACCAGGTCGCCGGTGAAACTTAATACGATTTGCCGGCTTGGTTCTACGTAGCTTAATTTATCTGAAGAAAAAACATGCGGAGATATCTGGTCAGGCTGACTTCTTCAACACGTGAATTCGCGATAGCATCACCAAATAAACGCGCTAACATGGCTAGGAAATAGGCCAAGAGAAGATCATGGTCGTTTCAGGATAAACGGCGTGTTTCTTGTGATTGTGATAATCATACGGATCGTGCTAAGAACGATAACAACTATGCTAACAAACATCCAAACGATTTCGAGCGCTTAGTCGGCTTGAAGCCGGTACGAAGGCTGGCATACCTCTGCAGTAGCATGATGCTTCAGTATAATGATCTTCGAAGATGGAATGCGGCTCAATTTTCGGAGCTGATCCCAACCAGGAATAGTTAGTCACGGGCATTCGGCATCCTCCGTAAGCTTATGCCAAGAACAGTGCGCAATCCACGGCTTGCTTGAGTAAGTTACCCGCGTAACCTGTCCTCTGGGGTACGACGTCCCAGCTCCCACGGATCGCGATCGGGAATCTAAGCGGTCCCAAGCGGTCACTGCGGCACGGGAAACGGCTGCGAAGTAATCTATCTCCAGTGAACAGACACCACGGTGCGCCTGAACGATGAGAACGTGTTGATGAGTACCCGGGAAACAATACAGGCAAGGAACGCATTCTGAAACTGGTTCCCTACAGGGACTCGCATCACATACGATCCTTCCAAGGTTGAGTATGTCTGCCTGCGCAACGGCAACCTCCTTAGCCAAGCTACCTAGGTACCTCACTAATCAGCCTCATGCGTGCGTCTTCACGCTTAGAACCGGGCAAGCCTCATGAGTGCCGCCGAACAAGCGGAGACGAGTATTGAGGCTCTGATGATGTCGTGTTCAGGAATCGCACCGAATGGCTCGTTTTCACGCCATATCTGCAAGGCACACGGACGATCCCTCTCCTTGGCCACACTCCATCGCATGTATCCTCACGCTTGGAGCCAAGGAGTACATGAAAACAATTGACCGGGCGGTCTCAGAAACATGAGGCTTTAGCAAGATAGCAACGAGGATGGCCCGAATAAGATATCTGTATATGCCCCTTGGGTGGTGATCAGCGCAAGACTTTGGATATATAAGAGGTTGAGAAGTACTCCTCAATATCCTCATCACGATCATCAAGTCTTCAATCATCACTACAACAGTCTCTTACAATCCACCCGATTTCACTCGCTGAATCACCAACCAACCCTCTTTCAAAATGAAGTTCCAACTCGCTACCGCTCTCCTCGCTGGCACTGCCGCCGCTGTTCCTACCTGGCCTCACCCTCACCCTCACAAGACCAACTGGACTGCCCCCGCTGTTCCTGAGCTCGACAAGCGCGTTGTCGACCCCGTCTCCATCGCCATCATCGGAGGTGTTGTCTCTGGTATTGTCGGTGTTTCCGGCACTGCTGCCCTCAACATCGCTAAGGATGCCATTGACTGGAACGCTGTAAGCCACAACCCCTATAAATCAATTCCAGTTCTCAGACTAACTTTCTCACTACTCAGGCCCGTGAGGCTTTCACTCAGGCCACTGTCGCCGAGATGATCAAGCGCGCTAAGCCCGGCGAGGCTGCTGTCTGCTACAACAAGGGCTACGAGGTCACCAAGCCCAACCAGATGCGCGAGCTCTCTTCTGTCCGCTTCAAGTCTGGTGTCCTCAACACCGACTACGACTGCTTCCTTATGGCCGGCCCCGACAACTCCTTCTACAGCCGCGGTGACGGTGGCTACATCAACGTAAGTCACAGCCATGACATCTTTGCTCGCATATCAGTATGCTAATACCAACTAGCTTGCCATCCAATCCCCCTCCAACTGCAAGTTCGACAGCGCTACCTCCGACCTTTACTGCGCATAGACGATCCTATCGGATCATGAAGTCATCTTTACAAATGACCCCGGGATGGATGGATATGGATCACAAGAGTGCTACGTAGTTACCTTCTTACCTTTCTCATACTGTACACATCAATTTGCGAACGTCGCCTGTACATAGTTCGAAT
>Ga0265797_10004184_pt1 | contig 22317 bp, 37 predicted proteins | sample P2T30metagenome_FD_192433 | JGI IMG/M metagenome (GOLD analysis project Ga0265797, IMG submission 192433) | Plant litter microbial communities from East Loma Ridge, Irvine, California - P2 T30 | ecosystem: Environmental > Terrestrial > Plant litter > Unclassified | place: USA: California... | reverse complement strand
GGGTATGTGCAGCAGATACGGAGCAGTATGCAACTTGTGGGCTTGACGGCAGCAATTACCAACCAGTGTCTTTCTCGGCGGTTGAACACACACGATCAGGAAGCATCCGCATGGACAGGCTTGCCTTATGAGCTGGTTTCTGCTGGTGGAATGCCGACGTTTGGATAGTCGAATGCCTTACCGGACTGAGCTCACCCACGTCACGCGTCCTGCTCATTATTGGCTCTACGAATTGATCGTCAGGGTCTTCAAATCCACAGCGTCCTCAATTGATCACGTTCATGATCGCCTGGTCACATAAAGCATGTTTCGTACGCACCACCCGCGTTGAAGCTTGCAACCCGCGCCTGGACCTCAAGTTTGGCAGCATTGTTAAGACCTTCACTAGAGGGAACACGGTAAGACCCACTTCGATGGTCCGCTACTGCAAGGCTCTGCAATAAATTGTAACTTAATTGCAAGGCCCCGTGATTGTTCAAGCGACGCGGCCAGGGAAAAAGTGGTCGAGCAAAAGCAGGGACTTCTTGCTGCGCCGTGATTCGTCAATTCTCACCACATTCATTCTGCTTGCAGCTGCCATCACCTCGCCCAAAGAAAAGGCAAGACACCGGCTGCTTGTTCCGCCCCAGTCACGCCATGTCCCACTCAGGCAAGACCTTCGTCGTGGAACACCTCGATCCGGAATTGGAGGCTTGGTCATCGCTGGAGTACTTGACTATTGCAAAAGAGTCTCACGCATCGGGCGCGCAATTCCTGCTTTCTTCAGTGCCAACTTCACTGAAGCTGCCCGAGAATCTGCAGCATGCTCACGGTCTGAACGTCGAGACAAGAGGCATCGAAGAAATCTACGCCGACAGGAAGGACAAAGTGTGTCTGCTCGACCCCGCGGCAACCAAAGACCTGAGCCCAGAAGATGGCGATACCTTCGACATATTCCTGTTCGGTGGCATTCTTGGTAAGTAGACGTCATTCCTTTTGAGATTCGTTTTCGATTGACCAAGTGCAGGAGATGATCCACCGCGAGGTAGGTGGCACGAAGCCTCGGCATTCATGCCTCCAATGACTGACCTCTCCTTGCTCAGACCGTACCTCAGAGCTCCGCAAGAAGGGATACCAAGGACGCCGATTAGGACCGGTACAGATGACGACCGACACTGCAGTCCGTGTGACTAGAATCATCGTTCAAGACCGAAGTACCGCAGCATGCAGCCTCGACGTGCAGGACGTACATGGCTTACGATACGTAGCACCAGTCGACAAGATCCCTTTCGTCGACCATCCGGAGCTCAAGATCAACAAGAACGAGAGCACGCAAATGCCATTCCGGTATGTCAAGGACAACGACGGCCGCCCGATAATGCCAGAGGTAAGACCCTAAATGATACAACTATGCATGCGTGTAGATTTACTAGCATTTCCTAACACCATGGATCAGGGCATGGTAGATCTCATTATCAAAGACTCAGAAAAGAGCTTGGACGATCTACTCTGAGTGGTTGCAGGCGTGGAATTGTCAACGGGCCCGGTGCAGCGCCCCAGAAGTGCATCGAGAAAATGTATAAGCCACTGTGGCACGCAGTCTTCGATACCAACTTGCAAAAGACCCTCTTATGGAAAGTTTTAGGCTGGATGGGTGGGTGCTTACCCGTACTCACAGGTGGTACATGCAGTACTTGAGGACTTGAGACCTTAGTTTGGGACATTGTTGGGAGATCAGCCGGTTACATAATTGCTTTCGAAGCTTGAGGGCTGGCTGTTCCCAAATTCATATTCCAGCAAGTGAAGCGGAATTGAAATCCCTGACTGAGCTGTGATGGTATAGAAATACTACCTACCAGAGTGTATCATTGCCGCGTGCGGCGGTGACATTTAAACAAGCGACCGTTGAATGAAGCCGTGAAGCCGCGTGGCCTAAGGAACGCCTCCCGCGTGCTCGAGGCGTGAGGACGCGAGTGTGACACATGGGTGAAGCAATTTGCCACGACCCAACAGTGTCAAGAGCCGTGCGAGAGGGCAAGATCGCTGGAAAGACATCTGCACGAAACGAGATGCTGAAACCGCGGAGACGAGGCAGCCGGTATGCTTGTGAGGCGCTATTGAGTCTTGGCGAAATCGTACAAAGAGCCTCGAACGTGTGCGGAACTCACCACGAAGAGATGCACTGAATACCTCAGAGCCTCTCTTGAATGGTCTGAGAAGCAAGATACCGGGTTGAATCTCACTGTTTCCCTTGGTCCTCTGGTGGAACATTGTTCGCGCCTATCTTTAATCTTTACCAACACAGCCTGGCCTCGTCAGCTGCGGAGTGCCACCTACACAGTAACAGCCTCCTAACATCGAACTCCGATCCTACAGGATACCCCGGCGTCTAACAACCCACGCTGCGACGCTGTGCCTTTCGCTGCTCAGTCATATTCCTCTGCATTCCTCTGCCTGCCTTATTCCTCGCATACCCATGAGATAGCGACAGCGCATCCGGTCGCTCCCCGGCTTTTTACACACGTTCGCGGCGTCGCCATGCTGCTCACATCCACGCCCGCGCGATGGCGGACAGCCTTAGTAGGCGCGCTGGTAGTCACGGCCTCGTGGCTGCCGAGCGTTGCAGCACAGAAGACGCAGGCGGACTACTTCATACACGACCTTCCTGGGCAGCCAGAAGGGCCATTGCTGAAGATGCACGCAGGGTAAGATACGGTCTAGAACGACATGCCACGGCGTACTAACACTAAGGTTACAGGCACATTGAAGTCGACGCAGAGCATAACAGCAACCTCTTCTTCTGGCACTACGAGAACCGCCATATCGCAGACCGCCAGCGGACGGTATTATGGCTCAACGGCGGGCCCGGCTGCTCCTCGATGGACGGCGCGATGATGGAGGTTGGTCCGTACAGGGTGCGAGACGGCGGTAACCTGGAGTACAACAACGGCTCGTGGGATGAATTCGCGAATCTGTTGTTCGTCGACCAGCCCGTGGGCACCGGCTTCAGCTACGTGAACACGGACAGCTACCTCACGGATCTCAACCAGATGGCCGACCACATGATGATCTTCCTGGAGAAGTGGTTCGCGCTCTTTCCAGAGTACGAACAAGATGATGTGAGTTCGCAAGGGGTATGGCATGGCATGATTCATTTACTGACAACTACAGCTCTACATCGCGGGCGAATCATACGCAGGACAACACATTCCGTACATTGCTCGCGCCATTCTGAACCGAAACAAAAACAAGATGAATAAGACACCATGGAACCTGAAGGGTCTACTTATCGGCAATGGCTGGATCTCGCCCGTCGACCAGTATCTCGCATACGTTCCATTTGCGTACCAGAACGGCATGATGCAGGCAGGGTCAGATATGGCGAAACGCGTTGAGACACAGCAGTCCATCTGCATAAAGAAGCTGAATGAAGGTGGCCACGAGCACGTCGACACCAGCGAGTGTGAGCAGATCATGGTGTCAATTCTCGAGGAGACCAAGGACCGCAAGGCCGATAGGATGAACCAGTGCGTGAACATGTACGACATCCGCCTCCGCGACGACTCTTCCTGCGGCATGAATTGGCCTCCGGACCTCACCGAGGTTACCCCCTACCTTCGCCGCCCCGACGTGATCAAGGCGCTGAACATCAACTCTGACAAGAAAACTGGCTGGTCAGAGTGCAACGGCGCTGTCTCTGGGCATTTCCGCGCAAAGAACAGCGAGCCCACCGTCAAGTTTCTGCCCGACTTGCTCGCACAAGTCCCGATCTTACTCTTTTCCGGCGACAAGGACTTCATCTGCAACCACGTAGGAACGGAGGCAATGATTGAGAATATGAGCTGGAACGGCGGCAAGGGCTTTGAGGTCTCTCCGGGCGTTTGGGCGCCAAAGCAGGATTGGACCTTCGAAGGAGAGCCGGCTGGAACATACCAGGAAGTGCGAAACCTCACCTACGTCGTCTTCTACAACTCCAGCCATATGGTGCCTTTCGACTATCCCAAGCGCACACGAGATATGCTGGACCGCTTCATGGGCGTGGACATCAGCTCGATTGGCGGCAATCCTTCCGACAGCCGCCTCGACGGTGAGAAGGGCCCGCTCACGAGCGTGGGAGGGCACCCGAATTCCACACAGGCCGAACAAGATAAGACGAAACAAGTCAAGGAGGCCGAATGGAAGGCGTACTATCGCTCCGGCGAGGTCGTTCTTGTCATCCTCATCATCGTTGCCGGTGCGTGGGGCATCTTCCTCTGGCGCAGCCGACGTACAAACAGCACGTACAAGGGCGATGATGGCGACGAAGGGCGAGAGTCACTCCTAACCGGCATGGGCCTCGACAATTTCCGGAGAAAGGATCGCAGGGGAGACGTTGAGGCTGCGGATTTTGATGAGAGGGAGCTGGACGATCTTGACGATGTGCCAAAGAAAGCGGCCAATGGGTACTCGAATGTACACCACGAGAAGGAGAGGCATCCTGCGAATGACTCTACGTTCAGTCTAGGGGCTGACAGCGACGACGAAGCGGAAGGCAGCGCGAGTGGTAGACACAAGGAAACGTCGTGATAATTGTCTTTGGAGCTGGGACATCGTTTTGGAACACTTGGATCATGATAGGCGGTAGCATTGCAGGCGTCTGGGGTGCGAAAGACAGCACGAATCTCTCAAGTGTTATAGATTGAGATTCTGTTAGACTTGTCAGCCTATTTCCCCGACTTTTGACTATCGTGCTCCTTGCGAGGCTGGTGCAATGGTGACGCCCCACACACGTGACTCCGTTCACTAGCGCACTCGCTGAGCGCGTTCCTTCCGTCTCGGCGCGTCATCAGCCACCCAGACGTCAACCTCAAGCCCCAACCTCGATCAGATGCCCAACGCGATCTCGTAACGCGACAATGCCTGCGTACGTATCTCAACCAGCTACGTCCCGCCACAGCAAAAGTGAAGTACTAACGCCACGCAGGCCAGGCGACCAATACAACGGCGGCAGCGTCACGAACCCATTCGAGGAACGCGTCGTGAACCACTTCACCGCGAACGAGATCGCGACTCTGCAGAGCCGACTAAACAAACAACTCGGGCCGGAGTATATCTCGACAAGACAGGGTGCAGGCGGCGGCAAGGTTGCATATCTTGAGGGAAACAAGGCGATAGCGCTCGCGAACGAGGTCTTTGGATTCAACGGCTGGTCCAGCTCGCTCGGGCAGGTGCAAATCGACTATGTACGTCGCTCATGGGCGCAGGGCAAGAAACGTATGCTGACAGAAGCAGGTCGACGAGCACCCGAACCAGAGAGTCAGCCTCGGTCTATCTATTGTAGTGAGGATCACGCTCAAGGATGGCACATATCATGAGGTGAGCATGCGAACTCTACACAGACGCTGCCCGCTAACCGTCTCCAGGACATTGGCTATGGCTCGATAGAGAACGGCAAAGGCAAGGCCGCGTCGTTTGAGAAGTCGAAGAAAGAGGCAGCTACCGACGGCTTGAAGCGCGCACTGCGTACATTCGGCAACGTGCTCGGCAACTGCTTATACGACAAAAGCTACCTCAAAAAGGTCCAGACCATGACCGTCAAGCCCATCAAGTTTGAAGAGAGCAATCTTTACAGACATCGAGACTTCGCACCGCCCCCGCAGGATGGTCAGGAGCAGGCGATGGTCAAGCACGAGCCGGCGCAGAGGACGCCGGTTCGACACAATCAGGTTTTGCGGACGCGGACTGAGCACCTTGGCGAATCGTTCAATGGCGAATTCGACGATGATCTTGATGGCAACCTGTTTGACGGCGTCGATACTACAGAGGCACATGGCGATGAAGTCTCCTTCGACACCACGTCTGCCCCGGCCGAGCCAGCAGCCAGAGCTATTGAAGCGGCGAGGGTATCGAACGGTCACCATGGTCCGCCATCTGCTCGCACCTCGCCTATTCGACACACCGGCCCCCCTCGCCAGCCTCAGCCACGGACGCAAGCCATCAATGCTGTCAATTGCGTGAATGGTCATGTCGGAGCCCAGCAGCCTCGAACAAACCAGGGGCCAGGACGCCAGCCTCCTAACGGACCTGTTGTCCAACGGCAACCGCAGACACCCATTCCACAGCCAAACCAGCCTCGACCAGACCCGAACAGAGCTCGCATGCCGCCACCTACTACTGATATACATGCTCCTCGGCCTGCGGTCCAGCAACAGCAGCAAAATGCACCGCGCCAGAACCCGCCCTTGCGCCAGACACCGCCTGAACAACAAGCAGTTAACCAGCCACGTCCAGCCGCACAGACACAAGGCGCGACAACCCCCCAGGGCAATCCCCCAGCTCCAAACGGCCGAGCACCTGTTGGTTTCGTCACATCTCGCTCTGCCGAGCTTCTACAAAAGTCCGATGGCAGCGCACCAATCAATGGCTTACCTACCTTCGATCCCAACGTCGAATCACCAGTCCCCAAAGACAAACGCACACCCGGCATAGACCACAGACGCAGCGTCGCCGTCAAGCGTCAAGAAGTCGGGGCGCCAGCCGCTCCTCCGCCAGCCGCCCAGCCTGCAAACTCTCGTGCTGCCGGTCCTGGTTCTGGCCCTCGGCCCACAAACTTTGTCAACCCGCAGCAAGACCTGAACCGGCGCATCGGCATGCCAGGTGCGCCCAATTACGCCATGAGTCCTAGTGCGAATCGTGGCAGCGCGTATAAGCCGCCTTCCTTTGCGAATGGTGCTGCTGCGGGTGTCAAGAGGGAAAGGCCTCCGTTGCAGGATGTTAGTAATCAGGGGTCGAATGGACATCCTTCGAGTGATGGTCCGGATACCAAGAGGCAGAGGGTCGAGGCGCCTGGGACGGAGAACACGAATGGTGCGGTGGGAACTTGACCGGAGTGTGGACACGAGCATTCTTAGCAAAACACGGCGCGAGCGAGGCGTTTGGGGAGGTTATATGACTGTCACACCCTGAAAATAGGCAAATCCGGCGTTCATTGAGCGGGAGTCGGGGAGTTCTTCAACATATCATCGAATATTCTTCACGCAGAAGCACAATATACTTTCAAGCTCTCTGGTCATTTGACTTTGTGTGTTACTTTTCATTGACTAATTCCTTGATTCCCCGTCGTTCCCGTATGCGCCAAAACACTCCCAAGAACGCTAATGCAAAGACAAGAAAATGAAAGTTCTGTCAACATCAAATCGCAGATCGCGCGGCACCGGACCTGTCGAGCGGGTTATGGAGTCGGGCAGGCGAGGTGTGCATGGGTGCTGCGCTAACGCGAGAAAGACCTCGGAGAACAAAGTCAGCAAAGCAGCAACACTGCAGCGAGAGAGAGATGAAGGTCAAGTGCTGAGCTCGCTCAGACTCTACCTCTTCTTCCCACCCGGCCGCGGCTTGCACTCGTCCCCAACTACCGGATGCAGCTTGATCTTGATCGGATACTGTGCGTTGTTGCCGCTGTAGCCCTTGCTCCAGTCGTAGCTAATAGCGTATGCGAAGATGTCGCCGGTACGCGAGAAGCACGTTGCTGTGATGCTGCCGCCAACCTCGGGGTAGCCTTTGAGGCGGTGCTTTGCGTCCTTGTCCCAGAAGTGGAACGTGCCGTCGGAGCCGGCGGTGCTGAAGGTGCCGTGCACGGGGTGGAAGGATATCGCGTTGACGGAGTAGACTTTTGCGACGTCGCGGGCTGCTGGGTCGGGCTGGCGGTGGCATTTGAACGAGAAGTTGAGGCTGTGTGGTTGTTAGTGTTGTGTGGGTAGGAAGGGGTAGGAAGGGGTAGGAAAGGGCAGTATGTACGAACCTGGTGTCCTTGTCTTCGACGTACTGGATCGCACAGCGTCCCTCAATGGAGCCAACAGCGAAACCAGATGCGTCCGTGAAGCAGCTTACCACACGTGTCTGCCACTTCAGCGGACTCGTAATCGACTTGTATATCGTGGTCGGGTCTGCCAGGTTCACCATGTGGATATGTCGCTCGGCCGTCGCGATGACGAGCAGCTGGTTCTGCACATCCATGCTGTACACGCGCTCCTTCGCGTCCAGCGTGCCCACGGGCTCGGCGCCCTGCAGATCCCAGAACTTGACGCTCTTGTCCCAGGAGCCGGTCGCGACGTAGTCTTTGCCGCCCGTCTGGAACCAGCTCACGCACTTGATGGCTTCTTGGTGGGCTTTTGCTTGTTGCGCCGGGATCTGGCCGGACGCGGGGGCAGTGCGGAAGTCGACAATGTTGAGGTGACCGGTGGAGTCGCCGGCGGCGAGGCGCGTGCCGTCCTGGAGGAAGTATCATTATCAGTATCGTGTGTGCACGTGGGCGCATGTGCCGAAGGTTGCATACCTTTGACCATCCGAGGCCCAGAACGTGTCCCTGGCACTCAAACAGCCACTTTCCCTGCGCGCCCTGCTGGTTGACCTCGTAGATGTACACCTTCTTGTCCCAGCTGCCGACCGCGAGGAAGTCATTCTGCGGCGAGAATTGGAGGTATGATATGCTATCTGTGGGAAGCTGGCCCTGGGGAATTTCGATGTCTTTGCTAGTGTCGCCCGTGGTAGAGCTCGCTGCCGGGGTGGGTGTGGAGCCGAAGAGCGCCATTGTGGTGGTTCGAGGAAGTTGTTGGTTGTGGTGGTGCAGCTTTGCGCGTTGTTATGCCGCGGTCCTTGGGCGCGAAGAATATGTATGTATGTATGTGTATGCGCGGGTCCGTCGAGTGAAGCAGTCGAGTGGTGATCCAGTGCGACAGGAAGGGATCAAGTGCAGGCTCACAAAGTACTCGCAGCGCGTCTTATAGATTCATTCACCGATGCGCTCTAGCAAAAGACGAGGCACCACTTGAGCTCCAGGCACAGGCATAGGCTCAGGCACACCCTGTAGGCGCCAGCCCAATCCTGCCTAACGTCACCGGTCGCACCTTCCGCCGAGCCTCCGGCGCCGCTAAATAACTTTTCGCGTAGCCTCACCTTCGACCTCCAACGTTCCTCGCTCGAAGAATCGCAACGAAGCACACACACAGAGCACCTCACCGTGTCTCTCGCCACGCTTTGGGAGAAAGTCCCCGGACATCAGTTCCTCTGAACTGCACTTTCAGCAACGAACCGCCATAGAAGCGCGGCCTCGGTCTACCGTTACGACACCTTTTCGCCCTCTATGTCCGCTTGCACTCTTCTCTTTTCGCTTTCCTGACGCCTTCGGGTGGAGGGGCTGGCACCGGGGCGATGATATGAGTCCGCCGGCTACCTCGCCTGTTGTGCCGATTGGCTGCGATCGTTCGGAGAAGGACTGGAGACGTGAGGGGCGCCAGGTTGCCGAGGGTCCTTTCGTCCAGTTTATGGTTATGCGATTGCCTCTTGCGCATCTCGGTCATACGGGCCGTCTTGGGAGGTAACTCAATGGGGCTTATTCTCGATGCGAGGGACGTTCACTTGGACACACTTTTACGGATCTGAGCAGAGATGTCTCCTTGCGGAACATGCTTTGTGGGCTTGGTCGAACGGGCCAGATTCTTTACGCCACGAGGGGTCTACATGATGAGACAAGTGAAATAGAGTCAAGCACTGAGGCTGTCTGAATCCCAAAGTGGTAGGACGGCCGCTGCTGAGTATTTCTACAATTGTAACTGACAAGACCTCTTCGTTGGCTTTAACTAGTTTCTCCATTCAATTCACTTGCTTCAACTGCAACTTTTGCCCTGATCTATCGTGTGGTATCATACAACTGTACTGATTCGCCCGTGACGTTGCCGCTCATCCCACAATGAACTCCTTGACCTCCTGGTACGCCCTGTCCAGATCATCATTGACCACAGTCTTGTCGTGCGGCGCCTCTCCGCTCTCTGCAAATTGCATCTCCTTCTCCGCCTGCTTGAGCCTCTTCACTATCGCCTCCTCCTTGTCTGACGCGCGACCTCGCAGGCGCTGCTCCAGGATCTCCATGGACGGTGGCTTGAGGAACAGGAATCGTGGGCGAGGAAAGGTGGGGTGGTTCGCGACCTGCTTGACGCCCTCCATCTCGATGTCCAGGATGCATGTGCGTCCCTTCTCAGCGACATCCTCGACGGCCTTGATGCTCGTGCCGTAGCTGTTGCCACCGAAAGTCGCGTGTTCGATGAAGCCCTTCTCGTCTACCAGGCTCTGGAATACCTCCTTTGTGACGAAGTTGTACTCGCGGCCGTCTTGCTCGCCTGCACGGGGCTGGCGCGTGGTGTGCGAGATGCTGAAGCCGAACTTGTCGGGGTAGTCTTTGAAGAGGCGCTTGAGGATGGTAGATTTGCCGGAGCCTGAAGGCCCTGAGATGACGATGGCGCGGTTGCGCTCGATGGCGGAGGTGTCCGTGGGCGCCATCTTGGGGGAGTGTTGGGAGAAGGTGCGGATCGAGATGTCTTCGCGTGGCGGCAGCAATTGGTGAGTCAGACGCGACAGTGAGTTCCGTGACGCCTCCACAAAGAATCTATGACCGCGCACAAGAGTCAATGGCATCGAGGACCATTGTGGCAGTCTACAAGTACGAGTGCGGCGTGATTGGCGGTGCAGCTAGGGTCTCTTGGTGGGGATGGTGGGGCTTCACGGCTCGAAGTGGGATGGCAGACAGACCGGTGACACCGCGTTTGTTCGTGTTTGTCCTGACCTCATCGAGCCTCAAACTTTTAACTCTCTGAACTCCACATGTTGCGATATAACACACGTGCTGGGCGCACAGAACATAGCTGCGAAGCTTGAGTATACTCACAATGGTACACATGCTCGCAAATTTGGCCACAAATATCCATACTAACTGCCCAGTCGAAACAATACCTCACATTGCACACGGTCGATTCGGCGCACCCAAATGCGAGCGACGTCTTCGCCGTAGCACCCACAAGCACGCAGCTGCTCTCGGCATCGGGCTCAAGCAGCATCAACGTGTACGACACCACACAGCCTGACTTTCCCGTCATACAAACCTTAGAGAAGGCGCACCCCCTCGGCATACACCACCTGGTCACAGCGAGAGAAGATGCAGCGAAGCGTGCGGCAAGTGCTGGCTTCGAAGGGAAGGTGAAGATATGGAGTCAGGGCGTTGATGGCTTGTGGAGTGAAGACGGAGAGATCGTTGGTGGGTATGCCTCGTGCTTTCATTGCACCCATCAAAGTCACGGTCGCGGGAGCATGGATGAAATAACTGACATGCGAACCAGACCAGAATAAGCCCGGTGAGATCTGGGCCATTGCTATCAGCGCAGACGGCCAGTACCTCGCAGGAAGCAGCATCAACGGCAGGGTCAACGTCTGGAGCTTAAACAAGAGCGAGGGCATGCCCAAGATCCGCGAGTACGAGACGAAGGGCAGCTTCGGGCTATGTGTCAACCTGGTGCGTTTCTCGTCTTTCCTGCGGAGCAGATGGCACTAAGAACTTGCCCAGAGTCGGAACGGAAGTTTCACAGCATCCGGCCACGAGAACGGATCCGTATACGTCTTCAACAACGAAACTGGACGCCTCGCACACTCGCTAGCCGGTCTTGTTCACCCAGTACGCAGCGTCTCTTTCTCGCCAGCATCGAAGCTCCTGGCTGCTGGAGGTGACGCGAGAATCATCGCGCTCTACGACGTCACATCGGGCGAGCAGGTCGCAAACTTCACGGGACATGGAGGCTGGGTGCTCTCGCTGGACTGGAGTGATACGGGCGAGTATCTCTTGTCAGGGTAAGTGCCCTTTGCAGCAGGAGTACTGGGGTAGTTGCTGATATTACAGGTCGCATGATTCGAAAGCAAAGGTCTGGCGCATCGACACTCGGGCATGCGTTGCGACGCATTCACATGGCGACAAGCCACTCTGGAGTGCGAAGTGGCTGCCGAAGAATCCTGCGAAGAGCGAGATGTTCGCTCTGGCTGGCGGAAACAACTCGATCAGCTTCTACCGAGAAGCCGCAGGCTGAGTGCGACCACGCAACAGCCAAGACCCACAAGATGCTACCAAGCCTCACGCGATGTTTGACATGTACAACTGCAATTTGTCGCGACTTCTACCGAGCCCTTCATCTAGAAACATGAGAAAGTCGATCATCGACATTGCTGCCAACCAGTGGTTTATGGCGGAGTGCACATGTTGAGACGAAAGCGTGCAAGTTTCGCAAATACCCCGAAAATGATGAGAAAGACAATCATCAAAGTCACCTAGCATTGATAATGAGCGTACTCGGTCTGACCTGCACACACTCCCTCTCGCCTTCACGATCAAGCCTTCTCCATTCTTGTCCTGAGCTCCGCCCCCAATTGAACATACGACCCCTTCTCAATTTCTTCCAATATTCCCTTCTTCTCTTCAATCTTCCACCCCAGCTCCCTCCGCGCCTTCTCATTGCTCCCCCTATTCTCCAAACTCAGAAATCTAGCCAGAAACACTCCAGCCGCTTCCTTCATCTCCTCAAACCCCAGACTCTCGACCTTCACACCCAGTGTCTTCCCCATGGCTTCAGCCAACTGCTTGAACGTCACGTCCGTCTGCGATGTCGCGTTGTAGGCTTCCCGCGGAGGCGCTTTCGTAGCAATGAGGTAGTAAAGGCGCGCCGCATCGTCCACGTGCACACTTGACGTGCGCTTTGCGCCATCGTCGACGTATGTCATCACGCCTGCTTGCGCGGCGCCGGTCATGAATAGCTTCACGCCACTTCCACCGCGTCCGTACACCCAAGGAGCAAGACGCACGACGTTGACGTTGAGTCCACGTGTCATGAGCTCGGGGAACATGCTTTCGAGCCCAACGCCGAATGGCATGCCCTCCCAGCCAGGACTCTCCTCGTTCGTTTCTGCGCCGCTGGGGTCGGCGGCAGCGAAGAGGCTCCCGGACGTTAGAATGAGTTTCTTGTATGTGCCATCGATGCCTTTTGCCAAGGCGGTAAGGGCACCGTTATTGATGCGTGTACGTTCTGCATCGTCGATCTTGCCCATCATGCCAGCGATGGCGTCGGCGATGTTGATGGTAATGTCCGCGAGATGGGCCTCACGTGTGAGGACGTCGTGCGTGGTGAGGTCGCCACGGATGGCAACCGCGCCGAGAGAAGAGAGGTATTCGTCACTCTTGGGGGTGCGGGAGAGGGCGTGCACGGTGTGGCCTTCTGAGACGCACAAGGTGGTTAGCACGCTGCCGATGTATCCGCTTGCGCCGGTGATGAAGATGTGTGGCATGGTGGAGGGTGTCAAAGGGCTGTTGAGGACGAATATTTGGGTATAGATTGGTGGTTGAGATAGAACGGGGTGCTGGGTCGTCTTCTTATACTCTTGCCTGGCACCGACAGACCCATCGCTCTACGGACATAAATTAATTCCTCTCATACTTCATCCAAAATCGCCATCCCCAGAAATCTATCTGCAGCTCGATCGAGCATTACCAGGGGCAAACGGTCTAATTGGCTCGTGTATACGACGATAGGTTAGCGTCGCATATGCAACCGTCGTGACATCATTGTATGCAGGCCACGTCTCGGAGGTAGAGATGAAATGACTATCTCCGCTCGGTTTGTATCTGAGGTTTCTGTCTGTATTCAATGGAACTAGTGGATCGAGAGAGACGCTTACCATTCATTGCGAAGACTTTTAAAACCGAGCAAGCAAGCAGCGACCACACCGCAAGCACACTCACACTCCAAAATAGAGGCTTACCTGTGGAAAACGCCTGAGTGCTGTTGGGTGTGCAACTGGAAAAAACCCACGCAAATGCTCGTGACAGAAGCACTCGCGTTTGGAGAATGTCTGTATCTTGTAAGCTGGTCAAAGGCGATACAAACGATCTGACTCTCTGCGCGAGACGGAGTGGTAAATAAAAGAAATCGAAGAGTCAGGGCCGCGCCTTGGAGATTGGCAAAGGAAGGCGCGGAAAGGGACGGGGAAAAGGCGACTGTGTGAGTGAATGCTGGGGACGGTGAGGCTTGTCGTAGACCGTTGGTGGATGGAGGGCGAAGACGTGAAAAGTGCCTTCGGATGGATGATGCTTTTGCGCAAGCTTGGGAGGACGAACGGTGAAGCTTGAGAACGACCGTTCGTGGAGGGAAATGAGGTGCTGCGGTCCCTGGTAGCCGCAGCTGTATTATGAGTTAGTATGATTTCGGAAGGAAGGGGCGTGGTGAGTATGAGTGTCGGTGCAGTGGTGTTGCTTGCTTGCTTGTCGATGTGGATGTGGATGAGAGATGATGAGTCTGTGGCCGGGAACGTGCGCCTTATATATGGAGTGGGAGGTTTGCTACAATGTCTTGGAACATACCACGAGATTCTAGAAGTTTGAGACTTCTGGCAATTGCACGTACATTTTGATCAGAAGGTAATCAATGAAGCTTGATGTTATGTGCACGTGCTGAGGTAGAGTCGGGTGTCAAATGAGACAAACACTGACTTTCGTGTGAAGTCCGGTGTGGTGTATTCGGAGATCAACAGACGCACGAACGCAGCTAACATCACAGCCTGGATTTGACTGTTCTCATGTTTTGGAATAAGATTATGCTGTCTATTAAAAATATCCTCTCTGCGTATCCCTCTGAAGGCGCTGGCCGCACCCGTACTTGGTACACGCGTCAAAGTGTACCACGGAACGGACACAACGCCCTTTCCTTACAAGTAGCGCCCTCAGGAAGCTCTTGACGACCAATTTCGCCAACATTCTGTTCATCCCAAACATCGAAAGAAACCTGTACTGCATTCGTCCCACAAAATACAGATTCGTCCTCGTGGAATCGCGTATCATTCCCTTTACCCACGTGGCCGCAGACCATGCCGCAAACGCGGTCGCTCAAGACTCCTCGCACTCCTCCTCAAAGTCACGGCGCTTCAACACCTGCGATCACACACGCGATGAAATCCTACCTATTGTCCCAGAGCGCCCCGCTTTCACGCACGAGAAGCCTCCTTGGACGCCATACAGCTACACGCTCTTCCTTCCCCTTATTGCGAAGAGCCAGAGGATGACAGGCAATCACATCTGCAACATTCCCTCATTTCTCTACGACGACTTGATGGGACTCTTCTCTAGGTGGATGACCAGTGGCAAAATCGACAATTCGGCACTTGAAGAAGTCATCGAGGCCTGGATGTCGACCAAATCCGGCAAGCATCTCCCCGCAATACTGGATGGCGAGGCAAAATGGTTCCTCCGCCTCGACCAAATGTCTCCAAAAGACTCGCAGCTGGGAGGAGCGGACCCAGCATCGACTCTCACAGATGTCATCAGGAAGATATGCTCCAGCATGCGGGCTCATGGCTGTCTTCAGAGTGCGAAACACGACGCCGATAGAGACGATACGGCTGTGGTGATGCAGCTTATCCTAAACCCTTGGGACCCGACGATGGATCCGGCAAAGGAATTTCGCGTCTTCGTTCCGCCCCCTGTAAGCAGAGTCTAACGTAACTACGTGTTGTATAAGAGACACACACTGACATTGTACATTTACCTCTAGGCCGCGCGTGGAGTTCCCGATCCTCACGTTGACGACCTCACTCTGAGTGCAATTAGCCAGTATCGCTGGCACCACGCTTTTCGGCGCCATACGGTCTCACCGTCGCGGAGGTCGTTGATCATGTGGCGAAGGGCGCACGCGAAACTCTTACTGAGCTGGGAGAATACATTGCGACAAGACTAGACGCGGAGACGAGCGGTCTCTTGCTGAAGTACGGTTTCAGCTTCGATATCTTGCTCAAGGGAGATGGAGGTGTGCAGCTTGTGGAGATCAATCCTTTTGGGTCGATGAGCGGTTGTGGTGGATGTCTGTTCCATTGCGTGCTTGATGGGAAAGCACTGTATGGCCTGGAGAACGCGGTGTTTGCGACTACCATGTATAGGGAAGCGCTCATGTCTATTGAGTCAACGATTCTTGCGTTGATTGCCCGGGTGTGTCCTGAAGGTTGACACAATCAAAACAAGCACCTGCATAGACATGGGACATGGGAACATGCAATTTGTCATTGGACCGATCGAACTAGCCTGTATAGGTTAGACGAATCGGCCCCCTCATCCAGCCAACCAGCAAATCAGTCCTGCGAACCTCTCCATCATTTTGTACAAGAGCTTGAACTGAAGTCTAAAATAAGCAACTGGTTATTATACCATTACTCAATGTGTGGTTTGCTTCAGAAAGCCACGAATGGGAGAGAACTTTCGTGAGTATCTTGCAGAGAGCTGATTGGTGCACGGAGTGTACTGCCTGAGCGAATCAATGACATGAGATCTGAAGCACCAATCAAAAGAACCAATAAACTCGCATCCCAATGTAAGAGATTCGAGACTCTGGGTGAGATAGAACTAGTGGCAAATCAAACCAAATCGCAAGCGCTAGGCCCACGATTGATCTCACGCAACGACACCTCCCAAGTCACCGTGCACACTATAACAGACTTCTGCGACCTTTCTCGCTTTGGATGCCACTTCCCTCGATCGAAATATCATCCAGACATGGATGCACAACGACATGGCCGCCGCAAGCACGTGTCGGAGGAGAAGAGAGAAAGAGACGTATTCCTCCTCTATGGCGCAGCTTTCCGTACCATGCCTCATCTCGAGGACATGACTCCTGACTCCGAAACCTGCTGGCAAGTTTTGCCTTGCTCTGTCCCTTTCATCGATTGACTAACAGCTTCATAGTAAGTGAACAGCTTGTTGCCATAACTACGCCACCCTACAACCCCTCCGTATCGCACTTGCTTGGCTAATGATACACCAATTCCCAGCCCTGCCCGAAGATCATGTACCTCGTCTATCGCCTGATTCTACTTTGACTGCGTTGGCCCAGCTCGCAACCTACCGCCTCGCAGTAGGTAGGGCTATGATCTCGCTGATCGACAATAATCGGCAGTACATACTAGCTGAAGCAACGCCGAAACTATCTCTCCGAGCAGAAGCGCCTGGAGATGCCTCTAAGAATATGCTGCTCGGAAGTGTGAGTATTCCAAGAAATTGCGGCATGTGCGAAAAAGTTCTGGATCTCAACCTTACGGCGTTTACGCTCAACGAGTACCCAGCTCTGGTTATCAAAGATCTTGAAGCGGATCGTGAGCATACGGGCCGAGCTCTAATGACGGCTAATATGCGATTTTATGCCGGCGTTCCATTGCTGAGTCCCTCTGGGGCTATAGTAGGGTCACTTTGCGTCCTAGACGAAACTCCAAGGCCGGATGGACTGTCCATGGAACACCAGAGCAGCCTGCGGGACGTTGCTGAAAGTATCATGGAATACCTCAACAACTACACAATTCGAGATAAGTACCAACGTGGAGAAAATTTCACTCGCGGGTTGATATCGTTCTCCGAGGGAGCTTCCACCTTGATTCCTTTCGAGGATGAAAATCAGCGTGACTCAGAAACATCAGTCAAGATCAATTCGACCGTCGCTGATCCAGCTGCATCCTGGGAAGAGGAGGAAGAAGAAAGCGAGCCCAAAAATATCTTAGCTCCATCAATGCTACCCGCGCAGCCCACAGTACGGTTCAAAAGTGGGCGACAACGGTCACTTAAGAAATTGCAGGAGAACATACTGCCTATGGACTCGACTTCGATGTTCCAACGGGCGGCCAATGTCATCATGCAATCCAGCAAGTTAGACGGGGTAGTCATACTGGACGCGTCAGTTGCAGCAAATCGAAGTCACAAGCACCATAGCGGCCAAGATGGCAGTACTGATACTGAGACCGCCGGTTCGTACATGACCAATATCTCATCCAGCGATGAGACCGGCTCACCTCCTGTGGATCTCGCCCGAGAGCCCACTCCCAAACTGTGTCAAGTACTCGGGTCTGCTACCCCTAGTAGACCCAATCAGGCAATGTCTGAGGCACATCCCCCATTCGGATCACTTCAAGAACGTGCGTCAAGTTCCAATCTACAAGCTGTATCTGAGATGAATACTAACTTCGTATGCTTATCTCAGGAGACCTCGCGCGCATGCTGAAGGATCATCCCAAGGGCAAAATCGTCACTTTCGATGTTGGAGGCTTCGTTCTCTCCTCGACAGATGAGAGTTCAATTAGTGGCTCCTCTGAGCCCTTGGGTAGTAGTGAGATGCCGAAGCGCTCGGGCCGAGCAAAGCGAGGAGACCAGATCTCGAAAGCTTTGAGAGCAATGCTTCCTAACGCTAGAAGCGTTGCATTCGTACCCTTTTGGGACTACGAAAGGGCACGGCAAGTAACCCATTTAAATCCGCATGTGAGAATAACATACTGACTTCGTACCTACACGTCTCTAGATGGTTTGCTGGTTGTATCTGCTGGAGCGAACATCCCCATCGCCTCCTATCTGCATCCGTGGATCTTGCGTACATCAAAGTATTCAGCGCTTCTATCATGAGAGAGCTCTCCCGACTCGACGCGTTGGCATTGAATCAAGCTAAGACAACATTCGTTGCTTCTATAAGTCATGAGCTTCGGTCCCCGCTTCATGGAATCTTAGGATCACTAGGTGTGTAAAGTCTTCGGGCAAGGCCGATAGTCCCTTGACTGCGATATTGACAAAACATCCAGATTTCTTCAAGGACACACCCTTAGATTTGTTCCAAACCAGTATGCTCAACTCACTGTATGCCTGTGGGCAGACCTTGCTTGATACTTTGAACCATCTCATGTAAGCCAGATTGCCCTTTTCGAAATGCATGTGAGACATGCACTGATTCCGTTGATCTTGCTTAGGGACTTTGCAAAAATCAACGAGGAGAGGAAGAGCTTGTCTTCAAAGACACTGAGAAGTTCTCATACTGTTCGACTCTCCTCGAAGCCGCTCAAAAGTCGGCGCTCCAAGGTGCGACCATTCGACATCGGCATCGTCACCGAGGAGGTGATAGAGGCCGTATTCTCAGGGTGCGAGTGTCCAAGTACAGATTGTCCGTTCGCGCAAGGTTCCCACACATCGGCTTCGGGTCCCAACGTGTTCGGCCTTCGAAACAGCAGTCAAGTACCAATTCCGTTCTTTGTAACTTGCTAACAGTTTCTAGTTCGTTGTAAGCCCCGTCGAAGATAGATCCTGCTCTTCAATTTAATCACGGAGCGGAACTAATATGTATTTATATCTTAGGATCTACCTACACACCGATAGTAAATACGGATCTGGATACAGATTCAAACGCATCGGACTCAGGATCAGATCCAAAGCCAAGAGGGAAGCGCAAGACGTGCTATGTGGTGCTCGATGTGGCTAATCGAGACGATTGGGTATACAATTTCCCTATTGGGTTAGTGGCGCACGTACGAACTACTGCAAACGCTGACTTCGTACGCAGGTCGTGGAGAAGGATTGTCATGAACTTGTTTGGCAATGCCCTCAAATATACCGAGATGGGGCACATTGCTGTATCGCTTCGCGCTAATGAAGGCTCAAGAGCTACAGGTGTTCCCGAAACAGTCACTCTCATGATCACGGATACAGGCCAAGGTATGAATGCCGACTTTTTAGCCAATAAAGCTTTCCAAGCCTTCTCTCAGGAGAATCCGCACGCTACAGGGACAGGTCTCGGGTTGAGTATTGTACGACAAATCATCGAAACCAGTGGTGGTAAGATAGAAATCAGCAGCGAACCCTTGGTCGGCACCAAAATTGCAGTCAAGCTGGCTTTGTCGCGCCCAACAACACCGCCGCTTACCACAAGTCAACATGCTCAAATGGAGCTATATTCAGCCCGTCTAAAAGATCGCAAAATCTGCATTCTCCAGAAGGATGTGGGTACGGCTGCCGAGGGTTCAGCTACATCAGTGGCCGCTGAAGGACTGAGACGCTTCACGAAAACGCTATGCGACACACTTGAGAAGCATCTGCTCATGCACGTCGTTCAGACAACAAAAGGGAATGATCACGATGCAGACGTTGTCATAGTTCCTGAACTTTCATTTGAGTACCTAGCCTCAATAAGGACATTCCGAGTCGGGGTCAATCGCGCACCAGTCACCATTTTTGTTGCCATGGATGCGCTCGAGGCCGCAACTCTGCGCTCAGACCACAGGGTGAAAAGCAAGGAGAGTGTAGTCGAGATCATGACGCAACCGTATGTCTACCTCGCTTCCTGGAAGATACACATGGCTCAAGCGTGATAGGTGCGGCCCTTACAAACTCGCGTATATCCTCTGTCAAAGCCTGGACAGGTTTGCTTCACCTGAAGAAAATCTCCCAAAACATAGCGGCCTGGCACAAAATCGTACACCAAACGAAGGAAAGGGGCAGCATGTCCCCACGACAACAAGTAGAACAGACTTCGCGCATGTTGACGATAAGATGGCGAGCGCCTCGGGCTCTGGCGTCATTTCTTCAAAAGACCCAGTCGATGTTCCAGTACGGCTGGCCTCAGCTGAAAAGCGAGTCATGATCGTTGACGACAACAACATCAACCGGAGCGTATGTCAGACCTATGGTGACTGTTGATTTCGCTCACCATGTCTAGCTATTGATCGCGTTCCTAAAAAAACACAACTACGCTTACCAGGAGGCAGAAGACGGACTAGAAGCATTGGAAGCGTATCAGAAAAGTCCCTCTAGCTTTCAAAATATACTAATGGACCTGTCCATGCCGGTAATGGGTATGTAGCACCCAATGCGTTTGTGGGTTATCTACTAACATCTTCCGTGATCGTCTTGCAGATGGAATGACAAGCACCCGCGCTATTCGTCAGTACGAACACGATAACAACCTTGCCAGGTGCTGCATCGTCGCTCTTACTGGTCTTGCATCCGCCACTGCTAGACTGGAAGCTTTGAGTTCTGGTGTCGATCACTATATGACCAAGCCGTTGAGCTTCAAGAATTTGGGGTCGCTCCTGAGGAAAGAGGAGGAAAGAAAGGACCAAGGATTGTGCGACCAAGAGGGCGGGAAGAAGACGAGGAGAAGAGAAAGCACATTTTCCGAGAAACAATTGGCGTCGCCGGCACGCCAGCAGAGCGAGCATGATGCCAAGGCTCGCCCGCACCACCCGGACGTTGTCTTGCGTCCCCAGCACGCCGATACTGCTGAGTCGCAACCAGAGGCCGCTGCGAACGAGTCGCAACACACCCACCAAGGAAGCAAATCTCAAACGGAGGCTGACGCGTCTGCCTCGCTGCAAGACAGCAATCAGGAGCCAGAGGCTAAGGCAGACGATGCAGAATTAGCACCCGAGAAGGATATAGTTGCAGAAGGTACAGAGACAGAGCGAGCTTGATTGCGCTTCATCCAGCACCTGGCTGGTTGCCATAGTACACACAGTCCGAGTAAGGCTTCACGAAAGCGCTGGTAGTTTCTGAGCTATTGAATGTGGCGTCCAATGGGTCCTGAAGGGTGCCACAATAGGTTCGAGCACCTTCGTATGGCTCGCATTATACTATGGTCCTTTCCTTCACCCGTACCATCAGCGGATACTGCAACTCACTGACACTGACACTGAGAAGCTCAGGCATATGCCCTCCTGCACGCTTTCCCGTCCCACCCCCACCGCTAGCTTTCTCGTTGTCTGAAGCGACTATTTCGAATTGAAACTCTCTTAGCAGAGTACTCGCCAGTTTATAGATGTTCGTCAGTGCAATCGTTTTTCCGACACACTGCCTGCCCCCAAGACCAAAGTGCATGAGGTAGCGGCCCCGTGCTACCGTCCCGGCTTCGTCCCATCGACTAGGATCGAACCTGTTGTGGTCATCGCCCCAAACCGCTGGGTTGTGATGGAAAGCGTGATTGCACACCGCGATAGATGTCTGGTGTTGTCAGTTGAGCTCCAAGAATCGTTTAGTGCAATGTAGGTGTCTTGCTTACTCCGCAGGGTATATGTCGTCCTCCTATAACCACACCGTCAGAAGCAGTGACGCGACGAGCTAGCGGCATAGTGAAGACCGGTGTGATGCGGAAGTTCTCCTTGACACACTGTCGAAGATACGGAAGGGAGGCCTCAACTTCTGCGAATGAGTATGCCGCATGGTCTTCAGTCAAAGGTGGTAGCTGGGCATCGAGTTCAGCCACGCACTTTGCCAGTAATTCAGGAGCGTGTAGCAAGTGGTACAAGAGAAGCGATACCGTAGCGCTCGTAGTGTGTGTTCCAGCAATGCTAAACAATAATCAGTACGCGGCCAACTATCTCCACGATCCGTATGGCTCCTGAAAGAACTCACATGAAACCGAACGCTTCTGTTCGCAAGTCAGCTTCCGTCAGGCGCGCTCCAGTCTCGGGGTCCTTGGCAAGGATCAAGCTCGTGAGGATGTCTTTTCTCTGGGAGATCAAATCATCGTCCTTCGCACCCTGCAAGGCTGACATGCGCTCCCGAACACATGATGACGCCGTCTTCACTACAGCTGCTCGTCCTGCGTATAGACGTTGCAGGGCTGGTGATGGGACCTTGGGAAGCCACCGTTTCAGAGTGCTCATCATCGCAGGCCATGACCCTATTGCTGCTGCCAATAGACTATGCTCCTT
>Ga0265797_10004183_pt1 | contig 22320 bp, 19 predicted proteins | sample P2T30metagenome_FD_192433 | JGI IMG/M metagenome (GOLD analysis project Ga0265797, IMG submission 192433) | Plant litter microbial communities from East Loma Ridge, Irvine, California - P2 T30 | ecosystem: Environmental > Terrestrial > Plant litter > Unclassified | place: USA: California... | reverse complement strand
GCCTACAACTACGAGGAGCGCGGGCACCGGGTGCTGCTCGCCAAGCCCGCGGTGGACACCAAGGGCGACCGTGAGATCGTCTCCCGCCTCGGCGTCACCCGGACCGTCGACATCGTGTTCTCGCCGGGCGCCGACGTGCGCCAGGCGGTCACCGCCGCCGGTGCCGTTGACCCAGAGTCGGAGCGCCTGGACGGCATGGTGCGGCCCGTCAGCTGCGTGCTCGTCGACGAGGCGCAGTTCCTCACCCCGCGGCAGGTCGACGACCTGCTGCGCATCGCGGTGCTCGACGAGGTCCCGGTCATCACCTACGGCATCCGCACGGACTTCCGCACCGAGGCGTTCCCCGGCAGCGCCCGCCTGCTCGAGGTCGCGCACTCCCTCGAAGAGCTGAAGACCATCTGCCGCTGCGGCCGCAAGGCGGTCTTCAACGCCCGGACTGTCGACGGCCGGTTCGTCTTCGACGGCTCCCAGGTCGCGATCGACGGCGTCGACGTCGCCTACGAGTCGCTCTGCGCCAACTGCTACCTGACGGAGTCCGGCGGCCGCCTCGACGGCGCCTGACGGTCTGCCGGGCGGAGACGACACTCGCTCGGTTCGTCGAGCGGTCACGACACCCCACTCGGTTTCGCCGTGCGGTCACGTCGCGTCGGCGGTGCGCCTGTCGGGCGACCGGACGTGACCGGTCCGCGAGGTACGCGCGGCACGTCGTGACCGCTCGGCGTCCGAGACGCAACCGACAGGCGGCCTGGAGGCGCGGTACGGCCCCGCCACGGGCCTCCCGGCCGTCGCGCCGCACGTCCAGGGCGGGCCGCGTGCGTCAGCCGAGTGGTCGCGAATCGTCGCTGCCGCGACTTCCGGGCGACGCCCGGTGACCGGGCGGCGGCTGGACGACGGCATGTCGTGACCGGTCGACGTCCCGGTCCCGGGTGGAATGCGGGTGCGCCGGCGTGCGTTGGTGACCACATGACCGACGACACCCTGCACCTGTCCGTCCTCGACCTGGCCACCCGCGAGTACGGCCAGTCCAACACCGAGGCCCTGCAGGGGTCCATCGACATGGCCGTGCACGCCGAGCAGCTCGGGTACGAGCGGTTCTGGGTCGCCGAACACCACGGGATGCCGGGCATCACCTCCTCGGCCCCGGCGGTGCTGCTGAGCGCCGTGGGCGCGGCCACCTCGACCATCCGCATCGGATCCGGTGGCGTCATGCTGCCCAACCACGCGCCCCTCGTCGTCGCCGAGCAGTTCGGCACCCTCCGTGCGCTGTACGGCGACCGGGTCGACCTCGGGCTCGGGCGCGCTCCCGGCACCGACGGTGCGACGGCGATGGCCCTCCGCCGCACGGACCGACTCGACGTCGACGACTTCCCGGACCGCCTGGCCGACCTGATCGGGTTCTTCACCGGCATGGGCGCGGAGAACCCGCTGGCCGGCATCCGCGCCGTGCCGGGCTACGGCGACGTGCCGGAGTTCTGGCTGCTCGGGTCCTCCGGCTACAGCGCCCAGGTCGCCGGTGCGCTCGGTATCTCCTTCGCCTTCGCCCACCACTTCGCGTCGGACAACACCGAGGCGGCACTCGCCCTGTACCGCGACTCGTTCCGTCCGTCGCGCTTCCGGCAGACGCCGAACGCGCTGATCGGCGTGCAGGTCGTCACCGACGAGGACCCCGCCGTCATCGACGAGCAGAGCGCCCCTGGGATGATCTCCTTCATCCGCATGCGCTCCGGCCGGAAGCCCGAGCCGGTCTCGATGGACGAGGCCCGTGCGTACGAGTTCAACGACCTCGAGCGTCGGTTCATCGCGGCCCGCACCGAGCGTCAGGCCTACGGCAACGCCGAGCAGGTCGCGGAGAAGATCAACGCACTCGTGGCGTCGACCGGGGCGAACGGCGTGATCGTCTCGCCCGGCGCCGCACAGGCGCGGTACCGGCACCAGGCACTCGACGTCGTGGCCGGGCTGCACGCCGCCGGCAAGCTCGTGCTGGCGGGGGAGGGCGCATCGGTCTAGCCCATCCGGGCGGGCGCTCAGTCGAGCAGGCCGAGCCGTGTCGCGGCGGTGGTCGCGGCGACACGGGAGCTGACCTCGAGCTTCCGGAAAACGTTGTAGACGTGTCGTTTGACCGTCCCGACGGCGAGACCGAGTTCGGCCGCGATCTCGGCGTTGGTACTGGCACGCATGATGTGCCGGAGAACCTCGAGCTCCCGGTCGCTCAAGAGGGCGGCCGCCCCCGTGTGGGACCGTGTGGTCGTCGACGTCGTGGGTGGGCGGTGCGACGCCGCCCCGATGATCCGCTCGACAAGTTCACCGCTCGGCGTGGTCTTGGTAAGGAAGTCGGTCGCCCCAGCCGCGAGGAGCGTGCGGCGGAGGACTGCGTCTCGGTGCATCGTCAGCACGATGACCGCGATGTCCGGACGCGTCCGCCGCAGTGATGCGATCGTGGTCCGGGCGGGCGGGCCGTCGAGCTCGACGTCGAGGAGCAGTACGTCGATAGCCGCGGCCTCCGCCGTGGCGAGGACGTCTGCCGGGCGAGCGCCGTGCGCCACGACCCGCAGTTGGGACCGTGCGCGGAGGACCGCGGCGAGTCCCTCGCGGAACAGGTCGTGGTCGTCGACGATCGCGACGTGGACCACGCCGGGGCCGGTCACAGGCCGCCGATCGGGACGGTGAGCGCGACGGTGGTTCCGTCGCCCGGTCGACTCGTCATCGCGAACCGGGCGCCGATCAACGCGGCTCGCTCCATCATGGTCCGGCGCCCCAGCCGCCCCCTGCGCTCCTCGGTGTCGTCGAAGCCTGGTCCGTCATCAGCGACGGTGACCGCGACGGCGGTGCCGGACCACTCGAAGCGTACGGTCGCGGTCGAGTCCGGCGCGTGCTTGCGCCAGTTCGTCAACGCCTCCAGCAGGATCGTCAGGGACTCCTCGGACTTCCAGCTCGGCATCGCCACGGGTGTCCCTTGCGAGCTGATCGAGATCGATGCGTCCTCGGGGAGGAGGTCCGCCGCGTGGCAGGCCAGCGCGGAGTCGAGGAGGGCGTCACCAACGCGGGCGTGCAGGGCGACCGCGAGGTCCTGCACTTCACCGAGCGCATCGCGGAGGAGTCGCGCCGCGTCCTCGAGGTGCCGGACCCGTGTCGTCGCCGGCGGATCCGTGAAGAGGACGAGGTCGACCCGCTGCACCCCGGCGATGATCGCGTGCGCGATCCGGTCGTGCAGGTCTCGGGCGATCTGCGTCCGTGAATCCAAGTGCGCGCTGTTCGCCCGCTGCCGGAGCGCCTCAGTGTAGGCGATCGCGCCGGCGGGGAAGCGGTTCCAGATGCCCGCGTGGAGCGCGCGGGTGGCTCGCAGCACGTCGGGGACGTCGACGGCTCCGACCTCTTCGACGAAGACCGGGAGGTACGCGTCGAAGAGCATCTCAGCTGCAAGCATTGCTCCGGCGGGGTGCTGCGACTGCTCCGCGTGCAGGGCGCCCGTCGCGAGGTGCTCGGGCTCGAGGAACGCATCGCTCACGATGCTGGAACCCGGGCCGACGGCGTAGCGGGCGTGGGCCTCACGGATCATCGAGGTGACGTTGTCCTCGAGGCTCTGCGCCAGGTCGGGGTCCGTCGCCAGTTCGGGGAACCGCGCCCGGATCTGTTCGGCTATCGCGGTGAGGGAATCGCTCGGATGTGGCATGACACGGTCAGGCTACCCGAGCCGGGCGATCGGCACGAGGCGAAGATCGGACGGCGGCAGACTTGGAGGGTGTCGGCCCGCTCTTGGCCCCATTGGCTTGCAGCAGCGCTTCCCGTCAAACAGCGAGACCGTGAACAAGGACAGCGATGCGCATGAACGCGACACCTACTGGCAAAAACGCGGTGACCAAGCCGAGCGGAATGAAGAGCGCACTGGGAACGCGCTGCGTCCCCAGTGCGATGACGCCCACGACGGACGCGGCCGCCCATGCGGCAGCGAACGTGCCCGTCGCAGCGAGGAGCAGCCCCTCGAACAGAGGGTGCCCGTGCATCGCTACGAAGCTGATGAAGCCGAAAACGACCACGGTGCAAGCCAGCACCGCGGCTGCACCGATCAGAGCGGGCCGACGATACTGCTGCATGGGAGGGCGACGGAGGACGGCTGCCATCACGAACCCGGCTCCCGCCAGGACGGCGATCTGCGCGGCCAGACCCAGCCAGCCAGGTGCAAGCAAACTCGCGCGGGCGGAGAAGTTCGTGGCCAGCCCGCTCAGCACGGCTGAGTACCCCGCGGCAATGGCGAATGCGATGGACCCGGATAACCGTCTCACTCAAGGCCCGCCTTGTCGTAGAGCTGCTCCACGGCGCTCGCGGCGAAGGTCTCGAGCTCGGAGTCCGTCGGAAATTCCTTGAAGTCGACGAATGTAAATACGCTGGCGAAGTTCGCGAACGAAGCGGAGCGGAAAACATCCTTGACAGCAGCGACCGCGACAGCACGGCTTCCGAAGCGAGCGTTCAAGAAGGCTGCTAGACGGTCTTCCGCCCGAGCGTTCGCCGCATAGACCGCACGGAAAGCGTCGTCGGCGGCTAGTCCGCCCCTCGTTGCGTGGCCGACAAGCCAGCCGTCGGCATCGCCGAATAGGTCGCTTTCATCGAAGGTGTTCTCGTCGTCTTTGACTCCAAGGTGTGCCGACACGAAGCTCTCGATGTCGGGATTTCCTGCTGACCTGTACTTGCCCCAGAACGTCGCTAAATCAAGGGCCCAGCCTCCCAGATCGCCGGTGCCGAGCAAGCTCGAATGCGCGTGGTCTCCCCAGTGCAGGACACCCTGTGCGGTCGCGGCCATGTGCGCCGCATCATGCGGCATGTTCGCAAGAACCGCCGTGGCGTTCGGGAACGTGCTGTCAATCTCTCCACGAACCCGTGAGTGTGCCAGGCCCAGGTCACCCGGAGAATTTTGGAGCCGCGGCAAGTAGGCATTGAATGCTGCTGCAAAGGACTTGCCCACTTGCGCCGAATCGTAATAACGTTGCATCAGGAATCCCAGTGTGTGGATGCTTGCAACAGCTTCCGCCGGCTCCAACGCTTCTCGGGAAGCGACTTTCGCGGCCACGTATTGAATCTTCGATACGTCGAACTGGGCCGACCATATCTCCTCGGAGTATGCGGGAGACAACGACACGTCGGCGCGCGTCGCTGGAGCCGCGGAATTGGATACCGCATTCCGATCGATGTTTTGGGTCTTGTCTTCCTTGATCTGGTTGTACCACCAGCCCCGAGGCATCGGGTAGCCGAGGTTACCCGAGTACCCCGTCGACATGCCGCTCACCCAGATGGCGTCGGCAAGGCCCATAGATGCAACCTCCGCTGCGACGTTCCGGGTAGCGTAGACCCCGATTCGATACGGTCGTACTGACGCATTGAGTCCGTTTCGGAAGCCCACGAAGTATGGCCGGATGCGGGTCTGGATCTCGGTGCCGAACGCGTCGTAGTCCACCGCAACAAAGATTACTGTGTTTTCGGTGAAGCCCAGTTGTCGTGCTCTGAGGCTTGCGGCGTACCCGTCCTCGTAGCCGAAGTCCTCACGGAAGAACTCTGCAGCATTGTTCCAGTTCTGCATGATCGGCGAGACCCGAAAGCCAGCACTGAACAACGTGTCCAGTTCGCCCCTCGCGATGCTCTTGGCGGCAACGGTGAGATAGCGAAGGATGACGTCAAACCCTTGGGCGCGAAGCGAGGCTGCCATCTCCTTGGACACCTTGGTGGTGGTGTCGACTCCTCGCACCGGTCGGTCGGGGTTTCCCGTACTAACGAGTAGCGCGGCCCAAGTATCGAAGTCACCTCGCCCAGTCTGCTCGAGGAGCATGAAGCTTTGGTACTTCAGTACTGAGGCCTCCAGCGTGCTGTTGAACGAACCGGTTCGCGTCACGTTTTCGCCGTTGAACAGCAATGCCAACTGGAAGAGCGAGACAAACCGTTTTGCGCCATCGGCTGATCCGGAACCTATATTCGCTTGATTTCGAAGCCCTGACTGGGTGCCTGGGCCAAAGTTCCCGTTCGCGGCGCTGTCCGAGATGCCGATCTCGTATTGAATACCGAGCATGAACCCGAACTGAACGTCGCGGCTGTAGATTCCATCGCAAGGGACGAGTCGATAGCCCGAGTGGGACGAATAGCGTCCGTTGAGCCACTGCTGCGCTTGGCGCACGGCCGCGCTTCCTCCGGACAGCATGGTGTAGGCGTCCAGCGTTAACAGAGACCGCATAAGTTTGACGTCGACGTCAGTACCGCTGGTCACGCCGAGGCGGGCGCGGATCGTCGACACCGACGATGATGTTGCGTCCGCCCACGTGCCGAAGGTTGCGCCAGCCGCATACCCCTTGCACCATAGAGCGCATTGCAGCAGCCCGATCACGTTCTTGTACTTCGAAGAAGACGAGAGCTTGTTAATCTTGGAGACGTAGGCAGACGCGGTGCCTTCTCCGAAGTTGTTCGACAACGCGCTGATCCCGAGCTCGTGCTGAAGACCCTTCGTGATCGCGTACATCGTCGCCCATCCGGGGATGCCATCCGCGGAGATTACCTCGTACCCCTTGATGGAGCGGTAGCGGGTGTTCAACCAGTTCTGCGCGGCTTGCACTTGCGCGTCCATCAGTTAACTCCTTGAAGACGAGCAGCAGTTGTCGAAAGCCCGCCACTCGTGCGAGAGGTCTCTGTCATGCTCGCTGCCGGTCGGATCCGCACGAAGTGCTCGCTCGTGAGTTGGAGTGAGACCGCGGCATACTGAGGTGCGTGCCCCTGTACAGGGTCCGTCGCGAAGGTCAGCTCGGCGGATACTGAGTGATCCGGCAACAGCTCGTGGACCAGGCGAAGACTGAGGTTTCCGGGCCCGGATGCGACGAGTTCTAAGTCGGGTCCATCCTGACCCTGGGAGCGGACCGATGGGTCCACTATTCGAGATGAGGAGCACGCTTGGACTATCTCAGGGTCGTAGCTCACCGCGATGAGTGCGCCGACAGGGAGCGCCCCTGGGCCTTCATTGAGAACCGTGATGACTGAAGGAAGGTCGTACTCGCCATCAGTCAGACGAATCGAGGTCCATCCGACCGACAGGATGGGGCGGAACGCGGGTGCGCGAAGTTCGACCGAGGCCGGATGGTCGACAGGTGTGCGGGTCGTGCCTGTGCTTGTCTCGATCAACATCGTCGACGGTCGGAGAGCGCCGACGCCGTCATTCTCCAGAGGTCCCGCGCTGGCGAGGGGGAAGGCGAGCGCGCCTCCACGCTCCGCGTCGCTGATTTCGTGGGGAAGGGTGACCGTCACGCTTCCGGCCTGGCGACGGGTAGGGCAGGTGATCGTGCTCTTCCCAAACGACAGCATGCCGTCGTCGAGGGTGTCCGAGAAGCCCCTCTCGTCGAAGGTCAAGGTGAAGGACGCGCCAGCCAGCGTAGCGATAGCGGGTACGGCGACCACGATGGGGGCGGTGTTTTCGTAACGGATGCGGTGCGCCGTGTCGAACGTGGAGGTGGTCGCTACCGTGAAGTCGAATGGCGGTACCACGGTTCCTGCTTGCGCTGGAGAGGTCTCGAGAGAGGCGACCACCCATGCCGACGCGACTGCACCGCTCGTCGCGATCATTGATCGTCGGCTCATGCCTTGCTGTTGCGGGACGTCCGTACCTGTGGAGTGATGCACTCTCGGGAAGCTAGCGAGCTCAGGCGGACGATCAGGCAAGGGATCTGACAGATGTGTCTGGAGACGCATCTGCGTTTCTAGAAACTGTCCTCCGGACAGCTTCAACTGCGCGACGACACGACGGAAGCCTGGCGTCCATCGACGCCAGGCTTCCGGCTGTTATCTACTGTCTCAACACAGTGTCGGGGTGACAGGATTTGAACCTGCGACCTCCTCGTCCCGAACGAGGCGCGCTACCAAGCTGCGCCACACCCCGCGGTGTGATCGCTCTCAACCGGAGCGACCACACAAGTCTACAGGACGATCCGCCATGCTCGAGACCATGTGTCCTTCGACGCACAATCACTCGACAGCTTGCATGTGATGTGTCGCGCTTCGCAACAATTGGTCGACCGCCGAACTCATCGGCGGCGAAGGGATGACCAAATGAAGAACTCCGCCAGACTCGGCATGGTCGGTTCGACGTTGATGCTCGCTGCAGGGCTCGCGATCGGGCCAGCTGCCACCGCCTCGGCGACCGTTTACTCGTTGCAAGGATCGGTGAGCAAATACGGATGGAACACGTACTTCACGACGGCCCGCGCTCACAGCAGCGGACCGATCCGTATCAACATCTCGAAGTTCCAGGGGTGTGGTGGCAGCCTGTACTTCTCACTCCGACGGGGCGTCAGTTCGTCTTCCCCGCGCGTCACGAACGTCGTCAGGATCGCGAGGTTGGGCACGAGCTACGGGTTCACGAAGAAGGGCTCCACGTCGACGACGCTCCCAAAGGGCACCTACTACGTGACAGCGGCATCGGATCCCGGCGCGGGTTGCCCGGGCGTGACGTCGCTTCCGTTCGGCGGGGTCCTCAATATCTGACCATCGACCAAGGCGGTGGCGTAACGCCACCGCCTTCGGACAGTGTCAATATCCGCGAGAGACGACACGCCCTCAGGTGGTACGGGCGGTCAGCGTGACGACAACCGCTTCGGGCCGGCAGGCGAACCGGACGGGCGCGTAGATCGAGGTGCCGAGGCCCGCGGAGACCTCGAGCCACGACCAGTGGTTGCGGTGCTCCCACTTGTGCAACCCGCTGGCGTACCGGCGGGGGAGGTCGCTGTTCGTGACGAGCGCGCCGACCCCGGGGACCGCCACCTGACCGCCGTGGGTGTGCCCGGCGAAGATGATGTCGGCACCCTGCGTCACGAAGGCATCGAGCACGCGACGGTAGGGCGCGTGCGTGACACCGATCGCCACCGGTGCGGGGCCATCCTCGTCCTCGGACCACGGCACGTCGCTGCGCATCTCGTCGACGTTGGTGGGGAGCAGGTCGAGGCGGTCCCAGTCGCGATGCGCGTCCGAGGTGCCGAACAGCTCGAACCGGGAGCCGCGGAGTTCGATCGCGTGCGCCTGGTCGTTGAGGTCGAGCCAGCCGAGCGACTCGAAGAACGCCGTCTGCCGGTCGATGTCGAGACCGACGGGCTCCGCAGCCTTGTGCATCCGGCTCGGCCCCGAGAAGTACTTGAGCGGGTTGCGCGGGGACGGCCCGAAGAAGTCGTTCGACCCGTAGGCGAAGACACCGGGCACCCCGCGGAACGGCTCGAGCGCGTACTCCACGGCGGCGTTCGCGGTCGCGTGGCCGAGGTTGTCCCCGGTGTTCACGATGAAGTCCGGTTCGACCAGGCTCAGGTCGCGCAGCCACTGCTGCTTGTCGGCCTGCCACGGGGCCATGTGGATGTCGGAGAGGTGCAGGACGGTGACGTCACGGGAACCCGGCGGGAGCACCGGAACGGTCTCCCACCGGATCCCGAAGCGACGACGCTCGACGAGTGACCCCCACGCTGCCGAAGCAGCTCCGACGGCCGCGCCGGCAGCGAGGACACCGAGTGCGGTGCGACCGCGGGTCACTTGCAGTCCTTGGGCGCCTTGCCGTTCTTGTCGCCGTAGAGCTGGATCGTCACGTTGTCGTTCTTGTTCGCCGTGGCGTTGATCGCCGGCTCGACCGCGGCGACCTTGCAGGTCTTGCCACCGCCGCCCTTGGCGTAGCTGTCGGCGAGGTTGACGCTCGTGAACCCGGCATCGTTCAGGGCCGAGCGGGCGTCCCCGAGGGAGTCGCCGCCGATCTCAGGCACGGTCGCCTGGGTGCCGTCGGACGTGTAGACGGTGACGCTCGAGCCCGAGGACAGGAGCGCTCCCGCCGCCGGGGACGTCGAGGTCACGGAGCCGGGGTTCCCCGTGCCGGGACGCGCGCCGCCGTCCACGTAGGTGAACCCGGCGCCAGAGATCGCCGCGCGGGCCTCGTCCGCCGTCTTGCCCTGCAGGTTCGGCAGTGCCTTGGCGTTGCCGCGGATCGCGTTCTGCTGCGGGTCCGTGAACGGGCCAGCGGGGTAGATCGCGTTGATCGGGGTCATCGCCTCGCGCCAGACCTTGGCTCGGTCTCCGGCGTACGTTCCGCCGACACCGTTGCTGTAGTGACGGAGGTTGTTCTTCTTGCCGTCGGTGTTGCCCTGCCAGTAGGCGGTGGCGACCCGCGAGCTCGCGCCGACGAGCCAGATCTGATCGGCATAGTCTGTGGTACCGGTCTTGGCGAACAACTGCGTCCCGTCAGGGGTCTGGGCACCTTGGGCGGTGCCGCTCCTGATCGTGCCCTTCATCGCATAGATGGCCGCCTGCGCGAACGCCGGGTCGACCGCTTGCTGGCAGTCCTTCGTCTGGCCACCGAGCTTCTTGCCGGACGGCGACGTGATCTCGTCGATCGCGATCGGCTTGCAGTAGATGCCGTTGTTCGCGACGGCGGCGTAGGCAGCTGCCATCGTCATCGGGGCGATCTCGTTCGTGCCCAGGATCGCGGAAGGGTTCTGGTACTGCAGCTCTGCGCCGTCCGCACGGTGGACACCGAGCGACTGCGCGATGTCACGGATGTCGCAGAGATCGAGCTTCTGCGCCATCGAGGCGAACGCACCGTTGATCGACCCCGCCGTGGCTCCCATCACGCTCCAGTTGCCGCCCTCGCCCGGGGCGTCGTTGGACACCGGGAAGGGGGTTCCGACCGTCTGGCCGCAGATGGTCCAGGGGGACACCGTTCGTTCCGCACCGCTCACGGTCTCGTTCAGGCCGTGTCCGGCCTTGACCCAGTCGAGCAGCGTGAACAACTTGTAGGTCGAGCCGGTCTGGAAGCCCTTCGAGCTGCCGTACTTCTCGTCGACGCTGTAGTTCAGCGAGGTCGATGTCGGCGCCGACTTCAAGGACTCGTCGAAGTCCTTGTTCTGTGCCATCGTGATGATTCGGCCGGAGCCAGCCTCGATCGAGTTGAGCGTCGAACCCAGGGCCAGGTTCGTCTCGGCTTTGTTGTCGTAGGTGTTCAGCAGACGCTTCTGCTCGGCGTTCAGGTCGATGTTCAGCGTCGTCTGGATCTTGTAGCCGCCGTTCCGCCACGCGGTGTCGCGAGCCTTCTGCGACGAGCCGAGCTGCGACATCTCGAGCACGACCTTCTTGGCGTAGTCGCAGAAGAACTGCGAGCCGTCGCCGACCGAGGCGCGGCAGCCCTGCGAGGGCTGCGTCAGGTGCACGTAGTCCGCCGGCTTCGACTGGCGGGCCGTTCGGTACTCGGCCTCGGTGAGGTTCTTCTGGTCGTACATCGAACGGAGCACGACGTTGCGTCGGGCGACGTTGGCGTCGTACTTCTTCGGGCTCGACAGGTTGCGCGCCTCGGGGTACTGCACGATCGCGATGAGCGACGCGGCCTCGGCCGGGGTCAGGTCGGTCGCGCTCTTGTTGTAGTAGTGCTGCGCCGCGGCCTGCACGCCGTAGGTCTGGTCGCCGAAGTAGGCGATGTTCAGGTAGGCGGTGAGGATCTCCTTCTTGGAGTACTTCTTCGCCAGCCCGATCGCGAGCTTCATCTCCTCCAGCTTGCGGGGGATGGTCTGCTCGACGGCCTCGTTGTAGGCCTTCTCCTGCTCCTTCTTGGTGGGGAGGTTCAGGGCTTCGTTCATCTTGATGTTGCGGACGAGCTGCATGGTCAGCGTCGACCCACCGCCCGAGTCGCCGAGGCCGCCCGCGATGCTGCCCACACCGGCGCGGATGAGCGACGTCATGTCGACGCCGCCGTGGTCGTAGAAGCGCTTGTCCTCGCCGTCGATCGCCGCGTTCTTCAGCTGGTCGCTGATCTGGTCGAACTTCAGCTCTTGGCGGTTCTGGTCGTACAGGGTCGCGAAGTGCACGGACTTGCCGCCCGAGTACGCGTACAGCTCGTTGCGCTGCGGCAGGTCACCGATCTCGATGTACTCCGGCAGGGACTCGAACACGCCGATCGTGGACGTCGTCGTGACACCGGCGACGGCGATGGCCGGCGTGACGCCGATCGTGACGAGCAGGCCGGCGAGGGCACTGAACCCGACGAATCCGATGAAGGCGCCGACTGCTGAGACGGGCTTGGTCCGCGATGCAGACGTCTTCTGGGCAGACATAGGATGCAGCCTAAACGACACCCCCGACTGAAAGGCTGGCAAGGAACCGCATGACTCGCTGGGAGTACTTCACCACGCCGCTGATGATCCACAACACCACCGCGATCCTCAACAACTACGGGGACGAGGGCTGGGAGCTGGTCCAGATCGTCACCGGGCCCGAGGGCGGTCTCGTCGCCTACCTGAAGCGACCCAAGGCCGACGCATGAGCGTCTCCGACCGGCTCGCCGAACTCGGCCTGGCGATCCCCGCGGTCGCCGCGCCCGTCGCCGCCTACGTGCCCGCCGTCGTGACGGGCCAGTACGTCTACACGGCGGGCCAGCTGCCGTTCGTCGACGGCGCCCTGCCCGTGACCGGCAAGGTCGGCACCGACGTCGACGCCGAGACCGCCGCCGCGCAGGCTCGCGTGGCCGCGCTGAACGCCCTGGCCGCCGTGCAGTCGGTCGCCGGTTCGCTCGACCGCGTGGCCCGTGTCGTCAAGGTCACGGTCTTCGTCGCGTCGGACCCGTCGTTCACGGGGCAGCCCGCTGTCGCGAACGGCGCGTCGACCCTGGTCGGCGAGGTCTTCGGCGACGCCGGCGTCCACGCGCGGAGCGCGGTGGGCGTCGCCGTGCTCCCGCTGGACGCGCCGGTCGAGGTCGAGCTGGTGGTGGAGCTCACCGCCTGACGGCAGCGACCGACGGAACCAACGCGAGCAGGGCCTCCAGATCTGACTGGAGGCCCTGCTTCCGTCCGGCGGGACTACATGAGTTCCGCGATGGTCGCCATGATCGTCGGGTCGGCGAGCGTCGTCGTGTCGCCGATGCGGCGGCCCTCGGCCGCGTCGCGGAGGAGTCGCCGCATGATCTTGCCGGAGCGTGTCTTCGGCAGTTCCGGCACGATGACGACCTGGCGCGGCTTCGCGATCGCGCCGATCCGCTTGCCGACCCAGTTGCGGAGCTCTGCCGAGGCCGTCTCGCGGTCGACGTCTGCGGCGGCCTCGGCCGTCAGGATGACGAAGGCGACGACGGCCTGCCCGGTGGTCTCGTCGGCGGCCCCGACCACGGCGGCCTCGGCGACGCCCTCGTGGCCGACCAGGGCGGACTCGATCTCGGCCGTCGACAGGCGGTGTCCCGAGACGTTCATGACGTCGTCGACGCGCCCCTGCACCCAGATGTCGCCCTGCCCGTCGAGCCGCGCGCCGTCGCCGGCGAAGTAGCGGCCGGGGAACCGCGACCAGTACGTCTCGACGAACCGGTCCGGGTCGTTCCAGATCCCGCGGGCCATCGACGGCCACGGCTCGGTGATCGTGAGGTAGCCGCTCTCGCCAGGTTCGGCACGGTTGCCGTCGTCGTCGACGATCTCGGCGACGATGCCCGGCAGGGGCGTCTGCGCGGCGCCGGGCTTGAGCTTCGTGACGCCGGGCAGCGCGGAGATCATGATGGCGCCGGTCTCGGTCTGCCACCACGTGTCGACGATCGGCGTGCGGTCGTGGCCGATGACCTGGCGGTACCACTGCCACGCCTCGGGGTTGATCGGTTCGCCGACGCTGCCGAGCAGGCGGAGGGTCTCGAGGCTGCGCGCCTCCGGGATCTCGCGGCCGGCCTTCATCGCTGCGCGGACCGCCGTGGGTGCGGTGTAGAGGACGGTGACACCGTACGCGTCGACGAGGTCCCACCAGCGGCCGGGCTTCGGCTCGTCGGGGGTGCCCTCGTAGAGCACCTGCGTGACGCCGTTGGCGAGCGGGCCGTAGACGACGTAGGAGTGGCCGGTGATCCAGCCGATGTCGGCGGTGCACCAGTAGACGTCCTTCTCCGGGTGCATGTCGAACACGTTCTTGTGCGTGTACGCCGCCTGGGTCAGGTAGCCGCCGGAGGTGTGCACGATGCCCTTCGGCTTCCCGGTCGTGCCCGAGGTGTACAGGATGAACAGCGGGGTCTCGGCGGGGAACGCCTGGGCCTCGTGGGTCGGTGCCGCCTTCGCCAGCTCGTCGTGCCACCAGACGTCGCGGTCGTTCCAGGCGATGTCGTTGCCGCCGCGCTTGACGACCAGGACGTGCTCGACCGTGTCGGTGCCCTCGCCGGTCAGCGCCTCGTCGACTGCGGGCTTGAGCGGTGAGACGGCACCGCGCCGCCACCCGCCGTCCGCGGTGACGACGAGCTTCGCACCGGCGTCCTCGATACGGGTACGGAGGCTCTCCGCACTGAACCCGCCGAAGACGACCGAGTGCACGGCACCGATGCGGGCGACGGCGAGCATCGTCACGACGGCCTCGGGGATGAGCGGCAGGTACACGACCACCCGGTCGCCTGCGCCCACCCCGAGGTCGGTGAGCATGTTGGCTGCGCGCTGCACCTCGGCGGTCAGCTCGGCGTACGTGATCCGGCGCGTGTCGCCGGGAGCGCCCTCGAAGTGGATCGCGACCCGGTCGCCGTTGCCCGCACGGACGTGTCGATCGAGGCAGTTCTCGGCGACGTTGAGCGTGCCGTCGGCGAACCACTTCGCGAACGGGGCACCCGACCAGTCCAGGGTCTGCGTGAACGGGGTTCGCCAGTCGAGCAGGGAGCGGGACTGCTCGGCCCAGAACGCCTCGCGGTCGGCTGCTGCTGCGCGGTGGAGGTCCTCGCCGGCGACCGCGTCGGCCACGAACTCGGGCGGCGGTGCGAAGGTCGCTCCGTCGTCGCCTCGGGGGTCGGTCTTGGTCGGAGTGGACATCGATGTCCTTTCGCGTCGTTGCGGCCTCTGGTGGCATCCGTCGTGGATGCGTGCGTGCGTCCGCCGTGGATGCGTGCGTGCATCCGCGGCGGGTGCGTGCGTGCATCCGTCGCCGGTGCCTGCGTGCATCCGGAGACTACCCCTCGGCCGGGTCGGGGCGCGGCACGCCCGGAGGTCGTGTCCGGGGTTGCCCTGGAGGGCCGATCGTGGGGTACAGTAGATCCCGCTGGACTCGTTTCCGGCGGCATCGAATCGGATTCCCCCCAATCCCTCGATGTCAAGGCGGCACCTGTTCCCCCCAACCGGTGCCGCCTCTTCTGTTTCCCGGGGTCCGACTCGAGCGATGGTGGCTCGTCGGGCTCCGCCGTGTGCCCCGATCCGCGCAGGCACGCCGGTCGCGTGGACAGACCGGTCCATGCTCGTGCATGCATTCTGCATGTTCTTGCGTAGCAGGTGCTACGCACAGTCCGGCCGGGGGAAGCGGGGGTGGTGGGTAGCCCCGAGCGCGTCGGTGTCGCATCATCGACCGGGGTACGGCTTTCCGTTTCGGGGGACAAACCGGTCCGTTGGTGGGGCACTCCGACGTTGTCCACAGATGTGGGGACCGTCTCGGCTGAAGGCCGAAGTGCTCCCTACCGTCGGCGGCATGCCCCTGCACCGTGCTCCACTGCTTCCCCGCGCGTCGGCGCCGTCCGCGTCGACATCGCCTGCGTTCTCGGCACCGGCGCGGGCGCATGCTCCGTCGGCGCCGTTCCTGCCCGGAGCAGCGCCTGCGGCTCGTCGCCGGGCGTCCGTGGTCGTCGAGTTCGAGGAACTCGCCGCCCTGGTGGCTGATGCCACCGTGACGGACGTCCTGGTGCTCGGCGGCGTGGGGACGTGGGTCGACCGCGGCACCGGCCTCGAAGCCGTCCAGCCGCGACTGACCGAAGCACGTACCCGCGAACTCGCGACGCGGCTCGTCGCGCTCGGCGGTCGCCACGTCGACGAGACCACCCCGTGCGCGGACGTCCGGCACGGCGACGGCGTCCGGGTCCACGTCGTCCTCGCGCCGGTGTCCGTCGGGGGCACCGCGGTGTCGATCCGACTGCCACAGGTCCATCGACCCTCCCTCGCCACCCTCGAGCGCGGCGGGACCTTCGCGTTCGTCCCGCGCTCGGTCGTCGAGGACGCCGTCGCGGCGCGCCGGAACGTCCTGGTCACCGGCGCGACCGGCAGCGGCAAGACCACGCTGCTCGCGGCGATGCTGGGCAACGTCCCCGTCGACGAGCGCATCGTGACGGTGGAGGACGTCGCCGAGCTCCGGATCGCCCATCCGCACGTCGTCGCGCTCGAGGCCCGGCAGGCGAACGCCGAGGGGGTCGGTGCACTCGGCCTCGACCGTCTGGTGCGTGAGGCGCTGCGCATGCGACCCGACCGGATCGTCGTGGGGGAGTGTCGCGGCGCCGAGGTCCGCGAACTCCTCTCCGCCCTCAACACCGGGCACGACGGGGGAGCAGGCACCGTGCACGCCAACGGCATCGCCGACGTGGCCGCTCGCCTCGAAGCGCTCGGGGCGCTCGCCGGCCTCGGTGCCGAGGCGCTGGCCCGGCAGGCCGTCAGCGCCTTCGACCTGGTCCTGCACGTGGAGCGACGAGCAGGACAGCGGCGGCTCGGTGGCGTGGGCACGTTGTGCGTCGGCCCGGACGGGAGGCTCGAGGTGCGCCCGGTGGACGGGCTGCGGTGAGACGACCCACACTCGACGGCCCGGCGCGGGTGGCCGGGGTGCTCGACCGGGTGGCGACGCTGGTCGCGGCGGGGGTCCCGCCGCCGCGGGCCTGGCGGCTCGTCGGCGGACTGCCCGGGGTCGGGGGACCCGCGCAGCAGGACATCGTCGTCGTCCTCCGCGTGGCGGACCGGACGGGAGCGCCCGTCGCGGAGACCCTCCGCGGGCTCGCCGGCGCGCTCCGACGCGCCGCAGCATCGGACCGCGCGATCCGGGTCGCCCTGGCCGGTCCGCGGACGAGCGCCCGGGTCGTGCTCGCGCTGCCGCTCTTCGGGTTGGGGCTCGGTGCGGCCTGGGGTGCCGGTGCCGTCGAGGTCCTGGTCGGTTCACCGGCCGGTTGGGCGTGCTCGTGCACCGCGGCGGCCCTCGTCCTGGCCGGGCGACGGTGGACCGCCCGGCTGGTCCGGTCCGCGACCCCCGACGGCCGCGTCCCCGGGGTGCTCCTCGACGCCTGGGCCGTGGCGGTCGCCGGAGGCGGGTCGTGGACCACCGCCGGGCAGGCAGTCGCCGAGGCGTCCGCGGGAGCCGTCCCGCCCGCCGGGGACGTGCACCGGCTGCGGGAGGTCCTCGACCTCGCCCGGCGGGCGGGGGTGCCCGCCGCGGGGTTGCTCCGCCGCGCCGCCGAGGACGTGCGCGACGAGGCCGCTGCCGACGGGCTCGTGGCGGCGGAACGACTGGCCGTCCGACTGGTGCTGCCGCTCGGGGTCTGCGTCCTGCCGGCGTTCGTGCTCGTGGGGGTGGTGCCCGTGGTGGTCGGGGTCCTCTCCTCCACGGTGGGCGGGGCGGCGTGACCTGTCCACAGATGGTGCCGAGGCCGCTTCGTCGACACCCCAGCCAGGACACGCTGGTCCCACCGAACAGAAAGGACGGACTCCATGAGCACCACGTCATCCCCCGACCGCCGCACCCGTCGGGCCATCCGGCACCACCGTCGCCCGCGTCGCCCCGTCGCCCGGTGGTCGTCCCGGCTGCGGGACGACCGGGGATCGGCCACCGCCGAGTACGCGGTCGTCATCCTCGCCGCCGTGGCCTTCGCCGGTGTGCTCGTCGCGGTCATGCGCTCCGGCGAGGTCCAGACCATCCTCACCGACCTCGTCCGTGGCGCGCTCTCGCTGTGAGCGCGGCTCCGTGACCGTCGAGTTCGCGGTGGCGCTCCCCGTGGTGGCGATCGTGCTGACCGCCCTCGTCGCGGCCGTCCTCGTCGTCGACGCGCAGGGCCGTCTGCAACTCGCCGCAGCCACCGCCGCCCGGGCGATCGGGCGTGACGACGAGCACCAGGGCCGGTCCGCGGCCGACCGGATCGCTCCGGGGGTCTCGGTCGTCGTCCGGTCGGACGGTGACCTGGTCTGCGTCGACGCCACGCGCGGCGGGACCGGTCCCTTCGCGGCGCTCCCACTGACCGCGACGGCGTGCGCCGCGGCCCGAGGGGGCTGACGTGACGATCCCCGACGGCCAACGCGGCTCGGCGACCGTGCTGCTCGTGGCGGTCCTCGGCGTTGGGGTCCTCGTCGGGTCCACGGCGCTCGCCGCCGCCGGCCACCGCACGCAGGCCCTCCGCGCCCAGGGCGCCGCCGACGCCGCCGCCGTGGGCACCGCGGCGGCCGCCACCGGGCTGGTACCGGGGGAGCCGTGTGCGGTCGCGACCCGGATCGCCACGGCGAACGGGGCCGCCCTCGACGCCTGCGAACTCGTCGCCACCACGGCCCGCGTCCGCGTGGTCGTGGGCACCGGACCGTTCGTCGTCGGCGCACTCGCGGTGGCCGGTCCGGCAGGCGGCCCGCCCGAACACTATGTGTATGGTGTGCCTGTCGGCCCGCGGTCACCGATGTCCCGGTCGACCCGGACACGCTCGTGGCCAGGGCCGATCAGCACCATCGATCAAGGAGACACGTGCCAGGCACGAAGAAGCTCGTGATCGTCGAGAGCCCTGCGAAGGCGAAGACGATCGCGCAATACCTCGGTGACGGATACGAAGTCCAGGCCTCTGTCGGACACATCCGCGACCTCGTCGAGCCGAAGAACCTGCCGCCCGAGCTCAAGAAGGGCTCCCTCGGCAAGTTCTCGGTGGACGTCGACAACGGCTTCGAGCCGTACTACGTCGTGTCCGACGCCAAGAAGAAGACCGTCTCCGAGCTGAAGCGCGCCCTGAAGGACGCCGACGAGCTCTACCTCGCAACAGATGAAGACCGCGAGGGCGAAGCCATCGCGTGGCACCTGCTGCAGGTCCTGAAGCCGAAGGTCCCCGTCAAGCGGATGGTCTTCCACGAGATCACGAAGGAGGCGATCCAGCGCGCGCAGGAAGCCACCCGTGAGCTCGACACCGCCCTCGTCGACGCGCAGGAGACCCGCCGCATCCTCGACCGTCTGTACGGGTACGAGGTCTCCCCGGTCCTGTGGCGCAAGGTCGCCCCCGGTCTGTCCGCCGGCCGTGTGCAGTCCGCCGCCACCCGGCTCGTCGTCGACCGCGAGCGCGAGCGCCTGGCCTTCGTGTCCGCCAACTACTGGGACCTCTCCGCCCGGTTCGAGAAGGCCGGCGAGTCCTCCTTCTCGGCGCGACTCGCCCGGATCCACGGCACCCGCGTCGCCTCCGGCCGTGACTTCGACGACCGCGGCACGCTCAGCGGTGACGTCGTCCGGCTCGACGAGGCCGCTGCCGCGTCGCTGACGACGGTCCTCGAGCGCGCCGGTGACGCCACCGTCCGCAGCGTCGACTCGAAGCCGTACACGCGACGCCCCGCCGCGCCGTTCACCACGTCGACGCTCCAGCAGGAAGCCGCGCGCAAGCTCCGTCTGTCCCCGCGACAGACCGCTCGTGCTGCGCAGACCCTGTACGAGAACGGCTACATCACCTACATCCGTACCGACTCGGTCTCGCTCTCGAAGCAGGCCATCGACGCGGCCCGCAAGCAGGCAGCGGACCTGTACGGTTCGGCCACCGTGCCCGACAAGCCCCGCCTGTACGCGAGCAAGAGCAAGAACGCGCAAGAGGCGCACGAGGCGATCCGTCCCGCCGGCGACTCCTTCCGCACCCCGCAGGACCTGCAGGGCACCCTCACCGGTGTCGAGTGGCGCCTCTACGACCTCATCTGGAAGCGCACCATCGCGTCCCAGATGGCGGACGCCAAGGGTTCGACCGCGTCGATCGTGCTCGGCATCTCCTCCACCGAGTCGGTCGAGGGCATCGCCTCGACCGCGAACGGCACGGATGCCGAGTTCACCGCATCCGGCACCGTCATCACGTTCCGCGGCTTCCTCAGCGCCTACGAAGAAGGCCGTGACGAGGACCGCCACGAGTCGTCCGAGCGTGCGGGCCAGGACGTCGCCCTGCCGAACGTGGCCCAGGGCGAACACCTCGCGGTCACCGACGTCGAGGCGAAGGGGCACGACACCACCCCGCCGCCGCGCTTCACCGAGGCGAGCCTCATCAAGACGCTGGAAGAGCTGGGGATCGGGCGTCCGTCGACCTACCCCACGATCAGCCCGACGATCATCGACCGCGGCTACGTCTCGCTCCGCGGCACGCAGCTGGTGCCGAACTGGATCGCGTTCAGCGTCGTGCGCCTGCTCGAGGAGTACTTCGGCGAGCTCGTGGAGTACGACTTCACCGCCGAGATGGAAGAAGACCTCGACCGCATCGCCCGCGGCGACGCCGATCGGGTGGACTGGCTCAAGGGCTTCTACTTCGGTGGCGGCGACGACGACCAGCGCGGCCTGCGGACCGTCATCGACAACCTCGGTGAGATCGACGCCCGCGAGATCAACTCGGTCGAGCTCGCTCCGGGCCTCACGCTCCGGATCGGTCGGTACGGCCCCTACATCGAGGTGCCGAGCGACGACCCCGAGAAGCCGCGGCGCGTTAACGTGCCCGAGGACCTCGCTCCCGACGAACTGACCGTCGAGAAGGCGAAGGAACTCGTCGACGCCCCGGTGATCGGCGACCGCGTCGTCGGGATCAACCCGGAGACCGGCAAAGAGGTCCTGGCGAAGGACGGCCGATTCGGCCCCTACGTCACGGAGCGCACCCCGGAGCCCGAACCCACCGTGGACCCGAAGACCGGCGAGGTCGTCGAAGCGCCCGCAGCGGCAGAGGCCCCCGTGGCCGACGCGGCTGCTGCGACCGCGACGAGCGAGACGGCGTCGGCGACCGCGAAGAAGGCCCCCGCCAAGAAGGCGCCTGCGAAGAAGACGACGAAGAAGGCCGCGGCGCCGAAGGAACGCACCGCTTCGCTCTTCAAGTCGATGGACCCGCAGACCGTCGACCTCGAGACCGCGCTGAAGCTCCTCGACCTGCCCCGCGTCGTCGGCCAGGACCCGGAGACGGGCAACGACATCACGGCGCAGAACGGCAGGTACGGGCCGTACCTGAAGAAGGGGACCGACACCCGGACCCTGCCCGGCGAGGACGCGATCTTCGACATCGACCTGCCCGGTGCACTCGAGCTGTTCGCGCAGCCGAAGTACGGCGGCAACCGCACCGCGAGCGCCGCGCTCAAGGAGTTCGACGCCGACCCGGTGTCCGGCAAGCCGATCAAGATGAAGGACGGCCGGTTCGGCCCGTACGTCACCGACGGCGAGACGAACGCGACCATCCCGAAGGGCGAGGACGTCGAGGCCGTCGACCACGCCCGCGCGGTCCAGCTCATCGCCGACAAGCGTGCCAAGGGGCCGGTCAAGAAGAAGACCCCGGCTCGTCGGACGGCGGCCAAGAAGAAGTGACCGGTCGCTTCATCACGCTCGAGGGCGGCGACGGCGCGGGCAAGACGACCCAGGCGGAGCTGCTCTCGGCGTGGCTCGGTGCGCACGGTCGGACCGTGGTCCGCACCCGCGAGCCCGGCGGCACCGACCTCGGCGTCCAGATCCGGCAGATGGTCCTGCACGAGCGGGGCCACGTCGCATCCCGGGCCGAGGCGCTGCTGTACGCGGCTGACCGTGCCCAGCACGTCGAGACGGTCGTCCGTCCGGCGCTCGCTCGCGGCGAGGTCGTCCTGCAGGACCGCTACATCGACTCGTCCGTCGCCTACCAGGGCGTCGCGCGCGGCCTCGGCGCCGAGCAGGTCCGGTCCGTCTCGGAGTGGGCAGCGGACGGTCTGGCACCGGACCTCACGATCCTGCTCGACCTCGACGTCACCGTCGGACGCGCCCGGGTGGCCGCGGCGCGGGGCGACACCTTCGACCGTCTCGAGTCCGAGGCTGCGGCGTTCCACGAGTCCGTCCGTCAGGCCTTCCTCGCGATGGCCGAGGCCGAGCCGGTGCGCTTCCTGGTGGTCGACGCCTCGGCCCCGACCGGCACCGTGCAGGACGCGGTCCGTCGAGCGGTGGCCCCGCTCGTCGGGATCGACCCGGCATGACGGTGGTCACTGACAGGATGGTCCCGTGAGCGTGTGGGACGGCCTGACCGGGCAGGAAGAAGCGGTCGCGTCGCTGCGCAACGCGGCCGAGTCCACCGACGGCACCGGCGGCATGACGCACTCGTGGCTCATCACCGGCCCGCCCGGATCGGGTCGGTCGAACGTGGCGACCGCCTTCGCGGCGGCGCTCGTGGGCAACGGCCCCGACGACGACCACACCCTGCGGCAGATCACCGCGAAGACCCACCCCGACGTCTCGGTGCTCACGACCCAGCGCGTGATCATCACGATCGACGAGATCCGGCAGCTCGTCACCTCGTCGTACTACTCGCCGTCGGTCGGCCGCTACCGCGTCGTCATCATCGAAGACGCCGACCGCATGACCGAGCGCACCTCGAACCTGCTGCTCAAGGCGCTCGAGGAA
>Ga0265797_10004182_pt1 | contig 22323 bp, 14 predicted proteins | sample P2T30metagenome_FD_192433 | JGI IMG/M metagenome (GOLD analysis project Ga0265797, IMG submission 192433) | Plant litter microbial communities from East Loma Ridge, Irvine, California - P2 T30 | ecosystem: Environmental > Terrestrial > Plant litter > Unclassified | place: USA: California... | reverse complement strand
CCAGTGATAACCTTCTTTGTTTGTCATGGCTATCTATAACGAGCCCAATAGAAAAGTACGCATATACCATTTGCTCCTTTTTTGTAATGACGCAAAGGCAGTTGTCAACTGAATGGCAGTGATCCAATACAAGTCACCCTAAGATCATATGCTCTTTCAACGCTATGGAACACAGAGTACGTAGGTCCTTAGTGTCATGCACAACCTGGGTTAATTGAAGATAGCCAAAAAGGCCGGAAGACACGGGCAATCCCCCTTACGATGGAGGTTTTTGGACACTTCCGTACTCACCCCTGCTAAGCTCTCTGCTGGTGAGCTTCGGATGTGCACGACCGCGAGCGATGGCAACAAGTCCCTTTTTTTCCAACTTGTCGCGGAAAAGTGCACATATTCTGCGCAACAATTGATTCAGACACGTCTGACAATCCATTATATATAAACATTACATACACGCATGCAAGCATTGCTACCAAAAGGCTGACCTCACAGCATGCTCCTCCTCTTGGCCAACTTTTGATATTGTCGCGACGTCCTCGTATGACCATCTTCCATCTCATAGTCCGCTGACGCTATGCTACCCGGTCTTACAGTCGCAGGAGCTCTGAGGCTCTCTACACCACTTGCTGGCCGAAGCTTTGTCGGTGCGGAGTCTTTCCTGCTTAACCGTCGCTTGATCACCTCGGATATGTGAGAGAAATAGCCATTGCCAGCTTTGACCTCTCGTGGAGCGGCTTGGTGTACCGGAACGTGGGTATGAGTATGGGTATGGCCGTGGGTGTGGTTATGCACATGCGCGTGCCCGTGGTCACCAAGAAGATGTGACTTTTCGCCAGGTTCCATGTATAAGTGGCTACCCTCATGGTTGACGAACCAATTCACCATGTATTGTTTGCCCTCTGGCCCACCGCCACAAGATCCAGCGAGAACGTGTGATGGAGGAGAGTTGACAGCGAGGGCGAAGAGGTTTGGTGGTTCGCAAAAGTCCGTCACCAGTCCGCGGTGGAGAATGAAGTAGATCAGGACAAAGATGTTCATGGCGAAGACAAGCGCAAGTATGAGGACCCACGCTCTAGAAGCACCTGGCATGCCGCCAGATGCGTATTGTTGGGCTTTAAGAGATGCTTTGAAGAATTGAGTTTGATACTCGTCGAGCATAGGGTGTGTGTAGTTCTATCACCAGGTTAGCAAGCCTGGAAGAGGTAGAGAAAAGAAGTTTGCGTACCCAGAACGTCACAAAGGGCGTATCTATCATACTGAGAAGCAGTGTACATCCAGCCAAGACAGCTATCGCCTCTCCTATACTAGGTATGGCATCGCTTAGATCCACTTTGAAACTTTCTGGAGCTGGGTCGCTAGGCTTCAGTATCAACTGTGTTAATAGTCTGGAAGTGCTCGCATTCGCATCCATGAGGCCTGTGCCGAGTGAAAGACTGTTGGCCCAATCAGTACCTATGTCGCGCCAGTTAGCCACGCCTTGGGTATTGACGCTGACTGTCTCTCCCGTCTCGACGAAAGCCATTTTGTCGTCACCAGGTTGTTCGCAAAGTGCTTCCATGGTAGCACCGGATCCTGTGACATTGTGTCGTGTACTGCATCCTGGTCGCACCATCAGGTGTATCTTGCACAATGAAAAGATACCTGTTCCGTCCATGCCGACGTCATCTGGGCCACCCTGCCCAAGCATATATATTGCAGGTCGTCCCCAGGCGTTGCTTGAATGATTCATGATCGTGTTGAAAGATATTGGGTATTTCGCAAAGACAGGCGGCCAATTGAGGGTGGTTGTGTCATTAATGTCCCAGCCGAAAATCTCGTCGACCACAGTTCTATTGGTTGTGGTCGCGTTGTCTCGAATTCCGGGAAGACTTCCCCACGAAAGGAGATCGACCGTTTCATTGTTCCAGGTGTCGTATACGATAGGTTCTAACTCCGTTTTATTCATGTTGACGCATAACACATTCAAAACTGGTGACGGTACCGAAGCACGCAACGAGTAAGTCCCTTCAGAATTCAACTCTTCGGGTTGCAAAATCCCGTTTCTCTGGTCGCGGGCAGCAGCGAACACACCCGAGTGGGGCATTGCCATTGTTACGTTGTTGACAGCTCGACCGTACTTCTTGGATACTTCGGTAGTATTGATGATGTCGATCCACTGCCCACTGACCGTAGTATTCTCGTATAGAAGCCCAAAGCCCTGGGGTCGTAGCTTCTGAATCGCAGTACCGTTGCCATTTCTGGCTGATAGATCCCAATCTGAGAGGTAGCGCTGAAAGTTGTGGTATCCCTGACCAGCATGTTCCATTTGTAGACAAGTCTCTCCTTGAGCTACCTTGTCAGTTCGAATGGGTGTCTGGCACATTTGCTTAAGGTAGTTGATGTTTGCGAAATCGCTCTTAACACGACCAGCCAAGACCAGGCCATTGTCCCAGTTACCATCTCTTAGCATGGGCTGAACAGTAGCTGCAGCTGCAGATGAATAGAGAGTCGCTAGAATAGCGCTCAGTAAACTCAAGATACCCAGGAAAGATAGCCCAGCATACTTGGCAGTCTCCCAATGCGTAATTAGAGTTCCAGGCTGAACGACCCATCTCCACATGCTGAGTTCTGACAGCGTTACACCGCGACCATGGTCTTTCATGAACGCTCTTCGACTAAGCACCTGTCCAAGGAAGGCCACAAAAGCTGTGACAAAGGACAGCTCGATAAGTTTGGCCATGACAGTCGTAAGTAGAATAGCGTCAGATGGAGTAATGGGGCCGTGGCTCGTAATGCGCCGACCATAGTGAGGCGCGCGGATAGCCAAGGCTAGGAAGATTCCAGAAAACAAGCACGAGAACAACGAAATGACAATCAGGGACAGGTTAAGCCAGGTGAAGCGCGGATGATAAAAGTCTCGAGTAGTCGCACACTCATGTATTGGGCGAAAGTCGTTCTCATATGCCGACTTGATGGATGGAGCTGCCCCACCTCCTCTGAGTCCTTCGGTATCTGAGGCATGTATGTATGTCTCGTAATCGTTCACACTGGTGTTGCTTTGCTTTGCGTTCTTCAGTATGCCATGCCGAAAGTCTTCGTATGTGCCAACGTCCGGACTTGCCCTGCCAATGTCGGGGCTGAACCTGTCTCGTCGTAGATCTGGCGTGGACTCATTTGAGCTCTTGGGGAAGCCTCCAAAGTATGGGTCGGCCGAACCTGGAGGCGAGAAAGTGCCAGAGGTCTTTGTGGGTGGGCTTTTGGGACCAGGACCAACAGCTCGTCGGGGGATGGGTTGTATACTGACACGTCTGGCGGTCTGCGTAGTCGCACCAGACTGTGCTATCCCTAGCCCAGTATCCTTGCCTCTTTGAAAGTTTTCTGAAATATCCTCTTCCTCATCCTCTTCTGGTACGATGCTTGGTGTGTTGCGGCCGACAGCAGCGGTATCGCTCTGGTGCCGTGCGTAGTTCGGTCGTGCAGGCGGTGGAGTAGTAAGCCCCAGAGTGTGGGAGTTATTGGAGAATCCGAGCGAGGGCAGTGCGGGTGTGTTGTCTGAGCTCTCAGAAAGATCCGAGGACTCCTGCATGAGTGGCCGTCGATCGACCATGGTGCCTGGCGTGTACCACCCCTCTTTGTTGTCGTCTACGTTTCAGCCTTCTCTTCTTATAGTGCTCTTGCGGTCCGTATTGGCGGGAGGCTGCGTAGGGTCGCGTTTGCACAACCTAGGGCTGCAAGTGAGCGGCTCAGCGTGGGTGCGGCGGGAAGACTTCACGACAGGGAGTGGAAGAGATGGACTGTCGTAACAAAGTGAAATGACATGGTAAGGTCGGTCTGTGAAAGACCTGAGAGTTAAGGCTGGAGGGGATTACTATAGCCCGGCTATCCGCAGTTGTCGCACGCACATTCAGCTGTCTCTGGGCGTCTGCAAGCTATTCGCTTGTGGCGCAGGATTACGGCCCCCAAACTACACCCAGACCCATCTGCTGTGCCCTGTGGTGATCCATAGCCTCCATATTACCTCGTACGACCGGTCGCGAAGACGCCGCTGTCAATCATTGCTGCTTGCGCTTTGCGAGCGCGTCTAGCCGTTCGGGAAGCTTGACGAAGCCTATCCCTCTCTCCATAGTTTGCAGTGTGTATGCGGGCAGTAAAGCAAACAACCAGAGTCAGGCTGTAAGTCGGCGACATCAGGGTGTCTCAACAAGGCTGGTGCTGCATGGTGGCCCTTTGTGACAAGCCATCGGGTGCGGCGAGGGGGGGTGAGGGGGGGTACGCGGTGCCAGGTGGGTTGGAGTGTTGGTGTTAGCACGCGTCCCCGCAAACTCCCATGCCTCGCGTCGCGAGCTAATAAAAGCACGAACGAACACCAGAACTGAAGTCATCGCTACCAACCCCCTGATATTCTAACTTTCTAATATCCTACCCAATAGCCTTGACATGGTCATCCACCAGACACTTCCAATCCGCACTCCCATAGTAGACCGTGTGTCCATCGTCATGCGTCAGCTGTCCAGTACTCTTCACGGTGTCACCCAGCTGCCAAAACAAATCCGCCGCCATACCACTATCCTTTAACGACAGACTAGTCTTTTGCCAGCCACCCTCCACCGGACAATGATCTTCCTTCTTCGGCACACCATATTCTTCGAACAAACACGGCTTGTTGAGCTTCTTACAAATCTGCGCATGTGCCTTGATCCAGCCGTCGCCAAACGCATTGCTCACGCCCCAGCTGTCAGGGTAGAGGTGGAAGGTACCGAAACTGATGTTTCCCACCTTCAAGTTTGCCTCCCAATCTATGCCTTCACCAAACTGGTAAGGATAGGAACCATCGCCCGGGAGACCGAAGCCTTCGTCGCCGACGGTGATCATGTGGTCTGAGTCAAGAGAACGGATGTAGTTACTCGTCTTGCGGATCCATTCAGTCAGGACAGACGTCTGGCAGCCATTACAGCGCGGCTCGTTGGCGAGTTCCCACGCAAACACAGCATTGGAGTTGCGATAGCGGGCAATGACGGCTTTGATGTAACTCTGGTACATGCCCTGACATCTGGCCGCTGTGTACCATTGTGCGTTGCTGCTTACGCCGCAGGCGGAGAAGTAGGCGGCCATACCCCCATAATCGGTCCAGTTATTCACGAAGTTGATTATGAGCTTGATGCCGTGCTTTTCCGCAGCTTTGACTACAGCATCCAGGCGCTGGAGACCGTTTGTACCTGTATTTATGGTGGCAGAGGATCCGGAGAAGGACTGGAAGTATACTGTGCCAGAACCAGGGATGGTTTTGACGTCGTTGAAACCCCATACTCTGAGTATTTTCTGGCCTGACGTAGCAAGATGACCCATGATTACGTCGACATCATTGTCGTTCGTCAAGAAAGGGATCCAATAAGAGTTGGTACCAGCATAGTCTATGGTGTTGTGAGCGGTGCAAAATGATCATTAGTCTTCAAACTTACACTTCGTCACACCATCGATGTTGAACTTGAGGCCGTCGGCTTTTGAGATCGAGGCTCGTGGTGATAGACTAAATGTTGCAGGTAATGCCGCCGCAGTTGCGCATAGCGAGAGGATTGAAAGTAGCTTCATGGAATCGAGTCGCCGGTTGCTGGTGATGAGTGTCCAGCTATCGTGTTCGAAAGAGCACTTATAACTGCTCATCACGACTACAGTCAATACCTACCAGAAACAGAACGGTACAAGGCACTCCGCTTCATATTAGATCATATGGCAATCGCATGTCGAAGCGGCTCTAGTTTGTGGGGTAGTATAGTAGCCAAGGCCGTGGTATAGTCGTAATTGGTGCACGGAAATCGAGCGGGGCTTCCATTCAATTACCACGTTTAGAATGAACGCGACGGACCGACAGCCTCCGCATCGCATCTAGTAGACTATTTTCCCTCAAGTGCCATGTGAAAGATAGGTTTGCGCAATGGGCGACAGTTGGGCAGAAAAGTCGGCGTCCATGGAGGCAATGTTTCTGAATTCCTCCGGTGCTAACCAACGATGTAATATATCCGCGACGATCTTTCCGGAAACCAGCGTGACAATGAAACGCGAATCATGTCCGACATAGGAGGCGGGAACGACAAGGCTAGCCATGACCACTCGATCAAGACTTGACAGTAAGAAGATCATATATACTTCTTCTGTGTGACGATAGAGACGTTCCAAACTGCAAGCTCAGCAGTCTTACTCCCACATAAGTCTGGCATTCTCAGGTTATTCGAGAAAAACAACAGGCTTGTTTTCGATGAAGTTCTCGTACAGGGTTTTCGAGCGCCTATTGCGCGTTACAAGGCAGGGTAAATGAGTTGTATACGCCCGTCTGGGACTGAAACGACCATGTGCGTCCTGGTCAAAATCGAGAATGTGATGAGGAGATGAGAGTTCAAAGGAAGAGTCGGCCAGCAAGAAGAATTATTGCAGCGCCCGAACGAAGAAGAAATACTAGGGCCAATTCAGTAATCCGTACGATAATGGAGTTCATTAACCGGTGGTCGCCTACCGTAAAAGCAAACGGCCCCAGGTTTCGGACAATACTGGAACAGCGGAAGAAGTCGTTGAGAAGAAGAAAGTTATTGTCCGAATCTGCCCTGCTGCTCGCTTTACCTGGATGATGTCGAGCATAAGGCTGCAGGACTGCACATGCGCACGGAAACGTCTGCATGCACGTCGTCAAGCTGAGATATCAGTGCCGGTCCTCGCATTTCATGTCCCTGCGAAGCGATACGGCCTAGGCCATTTCAATGTGACACGAAAGATTGGTGCCGGACCGTGTACCACTGAACTACTCCGGCACTTTGTGTCGAAAGACCAAGCCAAGGATAGCTATGGTGTTGGTTGGCCCTCCCATCTCCATACTAACGGTTGGAGAAGGCCTTCGGAGAAGTTCACCCTATGATTTCACAATTCTCTTGCTGTCTATTAAAGAAAGCATTGGGTTCATGAAGCTGTAGGGGATATGCTGACGAAACGCCATTTGGAAAGGGTGCCCAAGCTAGACAAGAAGTACTACGTGTTAGTCAGGTAGTTTTATCAAGGCGGTGATGGCATGGCAGATGCAATCTCGCGGGACGGACACCTAGTGTGGGGGTTGTTAGAGCTATGCAATGTAGACGAAGTTGACAACGCCGCCAACTGTCAGCAAGTCAGACCTCGATAGTGAGCAAACCACCGGTGAGTTTGCCTGACGTGGGCGGTCAATGTTGGATTCGAGTCATCCAATAGTGGGACAAATATTCGGGGTCACGATCCTTTTGGTAGGCGCCGTTTTGCGCCTTGCCAACTCGGAATATTCACACAGACCGTCGCATGCTCGATGATGCAGTCCATCCTGATCTGACTGAAATCGCGCACTGCCTCCAATGCCGTGCAACCCGCATCTTGCTTATGGGTTGCAGAGAGCTGACCTGGTGTAGCGGTGCACTGAACTAAGATCTGGGCTAGTGCCGTCGCGTGGCGTAGCCGAAGGTAGCGTCAAGGACGATGACCACGAGTCTGGTGTTGCTTGTCTTAGTCCCACACGAGGCGTGGCGTAAGACGTGGGCATCAGTATCGATAGTCGAAAGCGCACGGCGTAACTTGCCGTTCCAGCTAATGCCCCGCAGTGTCGCCGTTGAAGCCACAAAAGGACATGATCAGGGACGTCGTACTAAACGAAGCAAGGAGAGGTCTGTCCTAGGGTGCGTTTCAGACCCAAATTTGAGGATGTGAATGTGGAAGAAGAATGAGACAAGAGGGCAAAGCAAAACGTTGTGTTGTATCATCCCACACATCAGCTCTTCTCCAGGATAGCCCTGGAACGTGCTGCACATTGAGGCTCGGGCCGGTTAGGGCCGGAAATGTGACCTGGGCTATCAAGTCTGACCCCGGGTCCGCGTACACGGTTGATCGACCATAGCGGCCGAACGCGTACAGTATCGAATTTTCCGCGCTCGGCTGCGGCAGAGCGCTCTCACTGACAAGGATGCTGCACCTCCTGAATAATCTTCGTGTTGGTCAGGCGAAACAGTGCGTGACCGGTTGCTTTGCGCTGAATGCTGCTTGATAACCTGTATTGTATTTGTGCTACACATCTCAACGGAGACTGGCCGCAATTAGAAAAACAATTGCATCGTTCATGGAATTACTTAACGTGGTGTTGCCGAAGACTACCGAATGTCCGTGCTGGAACATTCAAATGGGTGTACGGCATGAAATTTGACAGCAAAGGCTGATCGTCCGTTGTCCGCGGCTCACCACCAGGGCGATATGACACGAGAACCAACATCTCGCGAGAGTATCAGATGGAAACAATAGGCACAAGAAATTGCCGTTCTTACTGGGAGTTTGCTCTGCCAATGACATCCTGTCGAGAATGACGCACAAGCATTTCAGCCACCGCCGATTCCGACTTTCTAAGGCCCGAGCCCTGCGAGCACCGTCACAGTTCCTCACCTCAGCCTCTCCCAAAACAAAATCTCGCCAAGGCTAGGCGGAAGCGGGGGGTAGACCGCGGTGCCCTAAAATCTCCTGCTTCTCTTGCTCCCTGTGATTCCAGAAACTAGCTGGCTTTCTTTGAGCGTCGTTTGTTGTCCCCAGGTCTCCCAGTCGCCATGAGTATTCGGATAAATGCGACGGTGCAAGAGGCCCGAACAGCTGCAAACCACAGCCAGGAACAATGGGACCGATTCTACGTAGGTATGCTCTTGTCGCAAGGGTATGCTTGGCTAACGAGACTAGTTCATAACCAAAGACGAGGCCAGGCAGCTTGCGGAGGCGCACCCTGACTGGAAAAGATGGATCCTCATCCCCGCGAACGAGAAAGAACAAATGCTGGAGAGGATCAACACCCGCCTTCGAGCTGAGGGTATTCCACCTGTCGAGATGATAATTTTGAAATGGCGGGTGTCGCAACTGCTCCGAGACATCCAACGGAAATACGGTATGTGCATTGGTGCCCGACTCTGGTGACTCGACTTAGCGGTCAGCTATAGGGACACACTGTACAAGTACATTAGCTAATCCAAATTATTTGCAGAAGCCGGCAGTATGCTACAAGGAATGCCGGGTACGAGCTCAGGGTCAGGGTCGGGGTCACCAATACAAGTACAGACAGCCCAATCGCCTCCGGACAGCAGCGTTCAGTCATCGAGCCCACAGCGAACGGAGTATTCACCAAGCGAGACTCGTCCATACGACCCAATACGGGATGTGTAGTACCCAAGCCATCGGAGGAAATCTGTCTTTTACAGTGCGCGTTCAATGTCGAGAAAGGAACACCCGACCAACATTCGGTATTCGAGCCTGATACCCCAACCGCACAGCGCGGTATGGATAACGAGGATAGAGCGAGCTAGCGAAACCACCTCACAATGAGACGGAGCGCGATAGGATCCAGCAAGCTATCTTTGTTCGATCGCTGCGGGAGGCTTCGAGGAGACGCATCGGCAAGAGACATCGATTCGTGAGAAGCCGACTATACGACCGCAGTGTTCGGTGCGGCTACACCGAGAGCGGTCGACTCGATCTTGTGTATAGTGCTTTGGTACGTAGCCCAGGCAGTGCTGAGGGTGTGGTGTGCCGTCCAACCCAGCTCTTGCCTACTTCCAATATCTTTTGCTTTTCCCAGTACCTGCAGTCTTCTAAACGTCTCAATTCTCCGATGCTGGCTACTCATTATTGATTGGTACACAGCCTGCACTTGGTCTTGGCGTGGTGGCTTTTCCGTCCGCGTGCATTGTGCATATGGCCCAATCTCGAAAGAGTCGGAAACAGTACTAGGTTCTAGACCCTGCGTCCTATTTTCCGGTCCCCTCTGGCGTTTTCTTTTGACACTGCGTACTTGCATATCCCAAACTAAGAGCAATGCATCGCAGTAATAGGAGTTATCACAGCTTTGTATACTGTGTTGTTTCAAGGGCACAACTCATTCGCTGCTAACAGTCGAAGATAGTACCACTTGCATCCATGGCTCGTGCCAACGTCGTCGCAGGGTAAGGACCGATGACGGTAGAGTCGAGGTGCGTAAGCGCAACGCAATCTTGTATGACGCAGCTGGAGACAGCATGACGGCGTATCCTTTGGAGCCGTGACCAGAATCCCTTGGTTTTTTTGGATGTTCCTGCTGCCGTGTGAGCTGCTTACCATGTGGGTCTGGTTCTTCTCAGAGGCACTCCTGTCCGTCGCTGGGGGTGCAGGCAATGGATAACCATCACCTGCAGAACCAGTCGGACATGCCTGGAGTGTCGCGATTCAAGGTACCAAAGGGCTACAGGCGTGCACGCCTGTTCTCGGCTCGCTGGCGGAGAAGCTCTTGCGGGAGCGTCGTGACATCAGAGAGAAATCGCACGTTGGTGTGGCAACCATGCCATCGTGTCGGAGAACATGAGCAGGTATGGCATCTTAGATGGCAATACCGAGATGGATGATAGATCGATGATGAAGATGAAAAGGTCGTGAAGGCTGGTGACAGAACGTGTCCGACGTGACTGCCTCCAAAGTATGGTACCCTAGCAACTAGTACTCCCCTCATCCATGTCAGAGGGCAGCCACACCCACATCCCATCTTCAAACTCTTGTAGACAACGGCCTTTTGCTGCCTCTGTACACCACCGCCTTGTTGAGCAGACTGCAACACGCGTCGTGCACTCCACGCTCACGCGCCGTCACTGGGGGTGAATTGGGTTGCATAGTCGCCACTACCCGCATTGCTGTACCGCGTCTGCCAGCTCCTTCCCTATCGACGCCTTGAACACAAGTTGGACGTTCCCCCTAATTTGCGGAGGACGAAGGCCAAACAACTCGAGATTTCAGCCAGAGAATAGCCCTACTGGACTCAGCCTTCTACGAATCGACGAAACGTATTGCGCGCTTTGGACAATGCTTACGATGACTGACGGCCTTGCTGCAGCTCAAATCAAGACATCTCTGATGCCAATTAGTTCAGGTCCTGCCAAAAAAAGCTTCGCCCCTTGCCCAAGAGTCTTTCACTCTGGTGAGCTGCCAAGACCCACAAAAGTCGAGCACTAGCCGCCGTTGGACCGCTGTTCCTCTCCGTAAGCTGCTCCAACGCCTTACCTATTCTCCTTCAGAGCTACGCTGCGTTTTCAATACCGCCGACCTTATCGCGAGCTGTAAGCTGGGCTCTCCATGGAATCATCGAAAGTTCATGATAGCCGTTGAGATGAGATTGTCGGGTAGTGGCGACTATATGCCTTTCGCCCGGAGGGAATTCCCGAACAGGACCAGTAAGTGGAACTTACAAACGCATCTCATGTTGACTGTAGGTATCCGTATAGTAGCACGACCGTGTGGCGCAGCAGAGTGACGCGAGAAATACTGCCCTGCGACCTGCACCTTCATCGTAGCAACGAGGCGGACCACCCGGTGACCCCTCCACGTAGCGGACGTAGCTCCGTCACCAATACAGTTCACTGCAGACGTGTATCCACCGTATCCACCTCGAACCCGATGCCTGTGTCGAAGGCTCCACCCGCACCGCATTACGATCACGCGAATATGCTCGGTAGCTCGGCTTCGATGCCCACGTATACTTTTTGGTGGAGTACAGAGTAGTGCTGTCAAGATGACTGGGCCTAGCATCTGCAGTTAGGCTGGGCTTGATACCGACCAGGCGCAGCTTCATGTACATTGGTGGAGCCTGATGCAGGAGCAGGCTTCGTGCTGCGTCTGACAGCACATAGCTTGCTGTAGCCGCATCATGACAGAAGTGAGGATGGGCCTGTATAAACCGTCCCACGTCTCTGACTCTCTGTTACACTATCTGTGACCCGTGCTATACTTTAGTGTGTGCCGTCGTCTGGTTTGAAGACTCCTTCTGGCGAGGACAAGAGTAGTACTGTCCAGCCCTGGGTCTTTGGGCGAAGAGTCGGCGTTGTTAGCTCGGACTGCCGCTTCGGCTTTTCCGCTCTACCATGTCCACAATACAGAGATCATGCTATGTCCAATGGAGCCATGGATTGGCAAGCCTAGGCTCACACTACAACTCACTGAACATACTAGCTATCGCTTCGCGCCAGCACTCGCCGTTGTTCTTGCCTACATCGACAATACAGCCCGCGCTAGTCACTCTGTAGTGTTCATAGCTCACACATGTATTGATGCTTACGAAGATTGAGTAAGCGCCTTCGGATCAGATTGCTGCTAGAAGCAGGGCAGCACTACGCTGCTAGCTACTGTTCGCGTTGGTGATCAGTAATGGAGGTGCATTTCCTAATAGCCTTGCTCATCAGACCACGCAGCTGCATAGATACTTTCAACAAGTACAACCGGCGGCCACGAGCCTCTTGCGTCCTGGAACTTAGTCTGAGGGAGTCCGTTGCAATGGAATGAGTGTTGGTGCTAGGATAAGATAACGCAGTATTTTCAAACAACTCTGTACAATAGTACCAGTGTGGTTGCATACACACTCTGTTCGCTAAATGCCATGTCCATGAGGAGACAGGTAAAATTTGTTCAGCTAATGCATGAGTTTTTTATGCTGAAGGGCCTTCGACTGTTGAGCCAGAGAATGAGTCTCCGAGTTTGTTACCCCGAAACCTCTAATGGCGACATAATGAAATTCCAGTAGTGCAGACAACAGATCTAGGCGCGGATTGTCAAATCTTGCGGGACATCACTTTAGCCAGGACATTCAGATCAACAAAGACTCGGAACCGAGACGTTGCCCCATCGCAGGTGGACATAGTGTCCTGGTATCATTGATATCATAACCACAGCCAAACGTAGCTATCCAGAGATCGCAATGATTCCCTTTCCTATGCCACGAATGCATTCATGTCATAATTCATATCCCTTTTCCCCATTTTTCTGCTCTTTCATCTTCCCCTAGTCTGGAATAGACTACCCTTGCATACCGAACCCAGGCTCAATACCAGCCTGCTTCAGCGCCTTGGCTTTCCGTAAATCGGTTTCCTTTTTCTCTGCTTTTTGAGCTGCCGCCAGCGCCCGTACTTGGTCTTCTTCGGCGAACATTGCGCCTTTGGGGTGTTCTTCTCGGTCGAGGTCGACGGTTGCGCATATGGTGACGTTCTCGCCTCTTACAGTCATAACACCAGGGAGTTTGACGTCGTGTATCAGCCAACGTGGGACAGAGGGATCAGACGCAGGTGATGCGTCGGGGTTGCGGGCTGCTATTCGCTCATAGCACTCGGTGAGGACGAGGTTCGCTGTAGCTTGTTAGTTCGGATGCCAATGATGCGAAGAGAGTTAATGGTAGACGCACCGAATTGGTCGTATGAACGTAATATACCAATATACTCTTTCTCGTCGCGCAGTAATACGTCAACCTTCTCTGAATTGTGTCAACGTTATATCCTCTGGGGCGCAATGCAAGGTATTTCCATACTGTCCACCATATCTAACAGCATCGCCGACGTCAGAAAGGCCTGCGGTGGGAGGTCGACGGGCAACACTGGCGGCGGCGCCTGCCCTCGTGCACCACCAAGTACATTGGGGCCATGCTGTGGTGGTGGAGTGGCACTATATACGCCTTCGTAACCTGGGGCGGTATTAGCACTGCGCCATTGTGCCTGTCGGCGGCGGTAATGCCTTACCAATAGACGGCGATGGCCCTCGTGGGGGTTCTGAGACTTGAGGCTGAAGCTGTCCAGGCGCCTGCATAGAGCGCTGAAGCATGGCATTGAAGTCCGGGGCCATATTCGGGGCACCTCCAGCCTGCGCGGGGCCTCGGGGTGGGCGCTGGTTGAAAGCCATTGTGTAGGGTTTGGCGGTAGACGGGGGGTATTGTAGTGAAGTTTCTTTAGCGGTTGCAAGAGGGCGATGGATATGGCGCTATCATGGCGAGGCGGCGTACGTGTTGTTCTACCTCCACTCTGTGTTTACGTCGTTGACGCTGCCCTAAATCGCCAACCGTTCGCGTATGCCAAGCCCCGCTAGTCATGAACATTGGAAGGCACGAGAGGTCTTGCATGCTTGAACCATCTGCTACTCAACTCTGGTCTATCACCTATACTCCGGTGCGCTCGTTTGCAACACGAAGAGTTGTCTGTCCAAGGCTGGTCTTATTGGGAGACAAGCCCTTAGGATAAAGACATCCGTCCACATGAACAGACAAGCTAGGTAGTGTTTACGCAGCTTCGATATTCAGACCAACGCATACACCATACAGACATGACTGATGTTCTGTAGTCATCAAGCGCATATCTTAATTAGCCTTGTTCGGGTAGGTGAGAGTCTCATTCTTCCATTGTTCGGTACCCATCGTTGTGCAATCGAGAGAGTCGGGCTATAGGAATGGGCGAGTCGGGTTATAGGAATGGGCGAATCGGAGCCGAGCTACGCCGCAACATAGCTACATTAAGGGCCATCCTTGGTCTCTACACACACTCTCTTCTTCGTCTTCACTCAATGGTAGTTCCGTCTCCCATGCAATAATCGAGTTCCAGCATCTCTTTCTTCAACAATACTGTTCAGTCAAGTCCAGCGGTAAATCACGTACAATCGATTCTTCTGTCCACGATGGCTGCTGCTATGTTCAGGATTTTCAAGAACAAATGGATCACACCACCAAAAGAAGTCCACGAAGACTATACCGGAAGGAACGTTATTGTCACAGGTGCGAGTTCCGGGATCGGTGTAGAGGCGGTCTTCAAGTTTGCAAAACTGGGTGCCGCCAAAGTTATCATCGCAGTACGGGATTTGAAGAGAGGCGAACTGGCAAAGTCTGCTTTGGAGGCTCGCCTAGGATGTCGTGATCAGCTGGAAGTCTGGGAATTAGACATGATGTCCTATGACAGCGTAGAGGCCTTCGCAAACCGCGCAAATGAGCTTGACCATCTGGACATAGCAGTGTTGAATGCCGGCACTCGACGTGTCAAGTTCATACAGTCAAAACATGGATGGGAGGAAGATATACAAGTCAACACACTGTCTACGACCCTATTGGCCATTTTGCTTCTACCAAAACTCAAAGAATCGAAACAACACACTGGTAAAATTCCAATTCTTGAATTTGTCAACTCTGGCCAGCACCAGAACGCCGTTGTCGCGCCCGAAGTTCGTCAAAAGCCCAGCGTACTTGACCATTACAACAAGAAAGAAAACCACAAGGAGGGAAGCCAGTACAGCTTCTCCAAAGTCTTCCTCATGTACGCGACAAAGAAGCTTGCCGACGAAATATCGTCAGGCGATGTCATCATTACCAGCGTCTGCCCTGGTTGGGTCAATACCGACCTAGGCCGCGATCATTTCTTCCCTGGTGTACACATATTGGCTTTCTTCTTCATCTTTTTGTTCATGAGAACATCTGCTGTTGCAGCAAATATGGTGTTAAGTGGGACGACACAGGGTGAAGGTTTGCACGGAAGGTTTTGGCAACACGATAAGATTCAGCCGAACGGACCGAGCTTGACAGGGCCAGAGATGAAGGAGCTGAGTGCGAGAATGTGGGTTGAGATTTTGGATGCATTGGACAAGGATGTGGCAGGTGTGAACAAGGCAGTCGACGCGGCGCTATCGAAGCAGCGAAAGTTAGTGTAGCCAGAGTGGAGAGTGAAGACGAACAAGAATGTGGAGAAACCTGATAGGCAACGATACTGTGCAATGGTGGTAAACTGCCAAACAAGATGCCGTCCGTGCCAGACCCCAGCTGTGGCTGCGTGGCTAAGCACGCGGGCTGGCGCATGCACCTCGACATGACGTATCGCAGCCGAATTGGAGCATCACCAGTGCCTAGAACATCCGTCTCGTGTCCCCAAAGCCTGCACATATCAATCCTTCCGTAAAGCGAGACAGCTGCAGCCGCTGAGTCGGCTGAATGCCCAAATCGCCCTTTCGCCGCAAGCCCGCCGCCCACGCTCCCTCGTCCCTCTTCCGCTACCTGTTCCCCAGGAGTCGAGCGCGCGCCCGCCTTCACCTTTCCAAACTCCGCCACGAGACATTTCCGTCGCTCAAGCAGAACGCCAAGTCGCGCATATACAAATACATCGTCTATCGCCAGGCTGTCAAGGCGCGAGGAAAACAGACCATCTTCCAGCGCCTACGGGACTACACACGGAGGTTGAGTGGCCGCAGCTACCTGGAAGATGCCGCAAGGTTGCGACGACAACAGATAGCCAAGCGTCCTGGAAACACAGAATCGGGCAGTCGAGCAATGACGTACCAAGAGAGCTACGAGGCGCGGGAGCCTGGCACACGGAGACGCAAGCTGGCGGGCTACCTGAAGGCTGCAAATGAACTCCGACAGACATATACGCAACAGTATGCGTCCAACTGGAGTACCAAGGAAGCACAATACGACTATGAAGACGACACGCCGGGCGGCTTTCCAGATGCAGCCGTCGTCAGAAGCGGCCGCGAGGAGATGATACTCTTTCCTAGCTATGCTAGGAGGCACATAAAGAGGAAGCCAGAAGCACAACCAGGCACTATACAAGAGACTGAGGGTGAAGGACGCGACGTTCGAGACTCAACCGGCGCCGGTGACGCCGAATTTTGGAAGCAGCAATGGAACAACTACGAGGACGACAATGCAGTAGTTGACGTTGATGTTCGTGGCTGGATATACTCACCGCACAGGGGGCAGATGTCGCGGAAGCAGAGGCTGTTCATTGGACTTGCACGCCAGCTTGTTGGCGTACAGGCGCCTGCTACGCCCTCCACTTCGTCTGGAGATAATAGCCGGGATACAAGCCCGCAACGGCATGGCTTTCGCGAACGGGCCCACTTGCGCGACGCTCAGCAGGACGAGGCCATTGCGGCCAAGGAAGCTGAGGAAATTCTACGCCGTGGCGAGAGAGAGGCAAGGGCGGCGGCACGCGGTGCTTACAGTGAGAAGCCTGCTAAAGACATGGACGATACACAATTATATCGAACAGAGACCGGGAGCAGCACGCGTCCCAACAATGGCAGGACCCATCAACTCGCCCATAGCACATCCAAAGATTCGATGAGAAGTGAGGCCAGCATCAAACCGTTGCAGAAACGAGGGTCATGGAACCAGCCGTCTGAAATGAGCCCGTCTGAACTCGCCGAGGCCAACGCCAGGCTGATGGCTCGCCTGCGACACTTTCTTGCAATACCAATGGCCAACACACCCATCAGTGTCTTCTTCTACAACGAGAATATATCCAAACAGAGGACTGTGTACACCGATGCTGCAGGACATTTCAGTATGAGCGCGGCTTTGGATTTTGTGCCCACCCACGTTCGCATCTTAGCATCAGACAAGCTCTCGGCAACAGAAGAAGTAATCGTTACTGCCTCGCAGGGAATCAGTGTCATCAGTGACATCGACGACACAATAAAGCACTCCGCTATTGGTAGCGGCGCCCGCGAGATCTTTCGTAATGTTTTCATCCGCGATCTTGTCGATCTCACTATCGATGGTGTCAGAGAGTGGTACAACAGAATGGCGGAGCTGGGGGTCAAATTCCACTACGTCTCCAACTCGCCCTGGCAGCTGTACCCTGTCATCTCAAAATACTTCGAGTTAGCTGGATTACCCCCCGGCTCGTTCCATTTGAAACAATACAGCGGCATGCTTCAGGGAATATTCGAGCCCGTGGCTGAGAGAAAGAAGGTTACTTTGGACAAGATCGCAAGAGATTTTCCAGAGCGAAATTTCATATTAATCGGAGATAGTGGTGAGGCTGATCTGGAAGTTTATACCGACTTCGTACTAGAGAACCCAGGGCGAGTCGTTGCCGTCTTCATTCGCGATGTCACCACAACAGATAGTCCAGGCTTCTTCGACCCTTCCACTGGATTTTCACCAGGTGATCACTCTTCGTCATCGACCCAGCGTACCAGTGGAGGGAGCTCGGCTGCTTCTACTAAGGCTCGACCGCCGTCTGAAGAAACCGATCCTGAACTGAGAGCTGCTATTGCAGCATCATTACGTGACATGGATGCGGACAATAGCAAGCGTTCTAAGTCAACATTTCCGCAGACCAACAATGAGCAACAGCCGAAGTTGCCTGCAAGGAAGCCCTCTTCGCAAAGTATATCACCGAGAGATTCTCCGGCCAATTTAATAGACCTATCATCCGACGATGAAGTAGACGATTCGTCTGCCCTTAGGAAATTCAACAGCGAAACTCAGGCTGACAACGAAAGACACCGTTCGTCAGCCGGATCGAATGTGAGTACGAAGTTTGCGCCTGCGCCTCCCAAGAAGCCAGTCGCATTACGAAGCCCATCGAGCGAATCTACGTCTTTCAATACCCTGTCCTCCTCCAACCCACGACCACAGCCACCAAAACCTCGAAAGACCTCGACAGCAGTCGGTCAATCCAGCCCACTAGCACAGCAAGATCATGCCACAAAGAGCGCAAACACTTCAGCACCTTTTAGACCTCCGGTGGGCCCCAAGCCGTCCGTAAGCTTCCAGAGCCAAGCATCACAAGATCAGCAGTCGTACGCTGGCATGGCTCGGGATAAGCTGTGGTCCGTCTACAGTAATTTGCCTGCGTTGCGATCAACGGAAGAGCCTGGCTCCAATGCGTCCAGTCTAGATGTCACTGGTGTTCGTAAAGGCCCGCCTCCACCTCCACCTCGTCGTGGTAATCGCGATACAGCTTCAAGCGCAGCATCTTACGTGAGCTCCAAAGCATCGTCAGCATGGCAACACGCTCCCTCAATGCCATATCACACTCGTCCACAGGTCACGTCTGCGCAAACATCTCAGCCTTTCTCTACTGCTGTGCCGCGACAAGGTATCAATCGCACCAGTACCGGTAGTACGCTGAGTGGTGCTGCAGGCGAGCAGTACGGCACGAAGAAGGAGCAGCTTTGGCGCCAGAGATGGGCGCACGCGGAACAAGTCCTCGGCGAGCAGGGTGTAATACTTCGAGGATGGAGGGTTGGAAGCGACATTATGGGTGAGGCAGAGAGTATAGTCAAAGATGCAGAGAAGAAATTCAAGCGAGATGAGCGACGAAGTGAAGGTAGCAATGGGAAAGCAAGCGAACGTAGATAGAACACGGCAGTGCTTGAGTCGGCTTGATGGTTGCCATATTAGCGGGGGTGTTAAAGAGAGTACACATAAACACGATATTATTCTTCGCCTGCATCAAAACCTCCGATATGTGGAACCACATAGCTCTGCGATTTTCGTGGCGCCGTAATCTCCTGCTAGAGCTGAGATTAAACTTCCCTTCTCGCCAAGCATTCGATAGCGTCGCGGAAACCGGAATGGATGGTACACGGTGGCGCACGTGCAGGTGAAAGCCAATTCAGGAGTCGTGATGTCATTCCTTCTACCGGTATCAAAACAAAGCTACCAAGCGCACCTGGGCAGGTACATAGTTGAGAACGCGACCGCGACGCGACGATTACCTGCATACGAATTGAACTTTCACCTCTGCTACCTAAACCAAATCGACAGGTTTATCACAATAACAAATCCGGCAAAATGTATGTAGGCGTAGTTTTCTTCTCGTGTCGTGGCCGCGATTGCTATGGTGATTGTCCGCGTTTTGGTGGTTGACCTTGCGCGCGTTTGAGCAGGTCTCCAGTACTTTGCGGCAAGACTTTTAACGCTTGATCATGTGCAGGACTTATCCATATCAAGTTTGACAATACGCATTTTGAAATTAGGCTGACTATGAATGTTCCCCTGCACAGGCCGTCTAGCAAGGGAAAACCAACAGATCCTAAGCTCAGGGAGAAAGTGAAGGAGGAGGTCAAGAACGAGACGAATAAGGACGGAGGTGGAAAGGGACAATGGAGCGCATGGAAGGTAAGTCTGCAGCCGCTTATGGTTGAAACACATCGCTTTGTACATAGACTAATACGACATGTAGGCTAGCAAGCTATCTAAAGAGTACGAAAAGAAGGGTGGGGGTTACGAGAACGAAGCTGGAAGCAAGAACGAGCCGAAGAAGGGGGCTCCACAACAGAAGTCTAAAGGCAAGAAGAAGGCCGAAGAAAAGGAAGAGAAACAGGAGGATAAGAAGGAAGAGACAGAGAAACCAAAGGAGGAGGAGCCGTCGAAAGAAGACGACAAAGACGAGGGAAAGAAGGAGGATGACGAGGAGAAGGAGAACAAAGATGGTGAGGAGCAACAGGAAGAAGAAGAGGAGGCTCCTCCAAGTGCGCAGAAGCCCAAGGCCAACACCGGCGCAAAGAAGACGGGTGCCAAAGCTGGTGCTAAGAAAGCAGAGAAATCTGCCGAACCCAAGAAGTCAGCCGCACCGAAGAAGGAAGCAAAGGAGAGGACAGAGGGAACGAGAAAGTCAACAAGGGTTGCTGGGAAGAGGAAGACGTATGACGAAGATGAAGATGACGGTGAGGAAGAGGAGAAGTCAACCAAGGCCAAAGCGAAGAAGAGCAAGGCTTGATTACGCGGCGCGCATCTCCATCGGTGTTGTAGTCACACGCGCAAGTATTCGATAGTTGCTGAGAAAGCATAGCTTTCTCCCACTCACATGACATCGTCTGTGAGTAGCGCGGAGGGCCCAATGGGTATAATAGGTAGTTTAATTTATTTCCGAAATGTCTGTCGTCAATGAGGATTGCCTTTCGGCTCTAGCTTCTCTATGCAGTCTTTTGTCATCGTCCCTACTAAGCTTACTCGCACCTGCCTGACCGGAAACTGCAAGCCCGACGAGATAATCCGCACCGATGACACTAATATCGACCTCACCACACGTTACGCCCTGGCCCCACTGCACAACGTGGCTGCAGATCGCCAAGATCTCACACCGATGATGTTGCTGATGCCGAGCTCGAGATGGTCGGACTCTCCGAACAAGTCACGATGCCTCCTCCGGTACCACATTTTCCGCCGGGCAAGCGCACCCCGATCCTGCAGTTCAAACTTGGGGTCAGCGCTCTTGCCCGTACATTTCAGGCCTATTGTTCTCACCAAAGCTCAAAACCAGCAGTATACAGATTGTCCTGTTGCACCTTTTGGGTCGTCGTCAAGGGTGTGTAGCGGACGTAATCCCGTTCCTGAAATCCGGCTTTCGAGACCACCGTGGCACCACAAGGCGTAGCGGATACTCCCTAGATCCTATTAACCGAGTAGCCTTCTCTTTGATCCAGTCGCACATACCAACATCGCATCGTCAGAGTCTGCTAGTTGTGTACAAAAGCTCACGAGCCTTCGTGCATGGCCCCTTCGCCAATAACAAGGTGCCACTGCTAAAGTGCAGAGACGCATTCTGCCCTCAAGATGTCTATTGTTTCGCCGTCAGCAATCTCCATTTAGATGTATCGCCCATGCATACTTGAGCTTCGTCGGACGCGTGACCGCATCATAGATATTCGCAGCTTCAATACTTTGGTCTCTTTCGAGGTCATGAGCACTCAGCCGCTCATTGAGGTTAGCAAGCATCTCTGGAGGCTGGAACTGATGGGTATATGCAGATTCGGGTTTGAGCTGAATACTGCATACTCCTACAATGCCTCTTCGTCGCAGCGCTACCGACTTGAAAGACTCGCGTATTGCGTCGTAGACATGCTCAGATTCGTGTTCGTCGATAACGTCTTCGGCGACGAGTACCACGCATGCAGGATCTTTCATAGCTTTCTTGTACTGGACAAAGTAAGAAGCTATCGTGTCCAAAGGGAACTTTCGATAATGGATACGCTGAAATTTGAACGTGGGCGACGAAAAGAACGCGGCAGCCGCAACAATTGAAATGCGATCCAAGTCATCTGGTGTGGCTAGGCGTACGCCTTCTACAGATGGGAAAAACATTATTACGCCCCGCTAGCAGTAAAGCAATGTAGTATTCGATTCGAAGATACATGGTGGAATCTAATCTCGCAGCTCGTTTAAAGCAATGCGGCATCGCACCGAAGCATGCTTACTCCGAGGGATGAAAGAAGACTATCCAAGGTTTCTTTGACAACCGTAAGCTGGTTTGCCCTGCCACTACACCCAGTGGTGCATAAAGCAAACTGAGACATTGAAGCCGGGTTAGTAGTCTACTTGAGGTTGGGTACTGGCGATTGGATGGGACAGAACTCCGTAGTTGGATAGATAGGCTTGCTGTCTCGGATGCGATTTTCCTGATCGAAGAACCTCGATACGGATGGACGGGCGGACTTGGTCGACACATTAACGGTAACGACAACAACAAAGGTGCGGCAGCGATTAACAAGCACCCGGATAATCGATAACGAGCTGTTTGGCTGCGGAAGCAAGACGAAAGTTGTGTCTCTGTTCGGTACGCGAGGCAGGTTTGCGGGGAGATGCAGCCCTAACGGAAGCTAAGACATGCATGGCACCGACACAATGAACCAGTGTGGTTCTCGACCTGCCTTTGGTGCCTCCTCGAGCCTTCCTACCATCGAACTCGAAAAGCAACGATCTACCGTGTCGGCTTTGCTTTACGGTCCAGGCCGCCATCGTTCCCTGCTACACGGATCTTG
>Ga0265797_10004181_pt1 | contig 22324 bp, 20 predicted proteins | sample P2T30metagenome_FD_192433 | JGI IMG/M metagenome (GOLD analysis project Ga0265797, IMG submission 192433) | Plant litter microbial communities from East Loma Ridge, Irvine, California - P2 T30 | ecosystem: Environmental > Terrestrial > Plant litter > Unclassified | place: USA: California... | reverse complement strand
ACTCTACGCAGAATCGTTTACCAACTACTTCAATCATCAGTCACTTCAACATTTTGGCCGTACGGGTCAACCTACTTGTTGAAACTGCTTGCCACACCTCGCGCTTCGATGTCTGCTTGTTTCTGGAAAGCGTGTTTAGTCTTGATTGAGCTCCAGAGAACACTATTGCTCTATCTCAAAGCAATGGAGCGTCACACTTTGACGCTCGATGCCTTAGCTAGAGATTAAGTGGATTTGCAGCGTCACCTTCACAAACCAAGCTTGGACGACATGTGCATGAACGATACAAGAAAACAGTGTGCATCAATCGTAACAAGCAATGACCCCGGATATAGTGGAAAGAGTTGCGTCACAAACCGACTCATAATGCGCCTCTCAGTCTTTGCCGTAGCTACGTTCAGTTGTGGAGCTCTAGCCCAAGGCGCTCTCGACGCAATTCCAAAATGCGCTGTATGTGCTCTAGAAAAGTTACATTCGCACGTACTGAACATGATCTCTAGCGAGGGTGCTTTACGGGCCCAGCAACCGTAGCTTGCGCCAGCAGCACAGATTTGGCGTGTGTTTGTCGCAACGCTGAAAGCATATCATGCTGCGTGTTAGCCACATGCTCGAAGGCAGACATCGATGGTAAGTGAGCATTTCCTTCAGCCAGCACTCGCTAACCTGAGACTGAAGTGACCATAACACTCGCGAGTCAGCTTTGTAAACTCCAGAATGTCGAAGTCAATACCAAACCCTCTTGCCCGTCCGCCACGGCTGCATCCTCAGCTCTTCACGGCAGCGCCTCCGCTACCCGCCTCATGCTCGACACAACCCGCCCTGAATCTGCGATGGCGACTGGTACCGGTGCTGCGGCGCCTGCTCAGACTGCAGGCGCAGGGTTTGGCCTTGGGATAGCTGTAATTGGATTGATGGCTGCTTTGTGAACAGGGCCATATATGGGTAGATGTTGCAGAAGTGTTGGACAACGGTTGCTTTGTAGATGCGTCGAGATCCTTGAAAGAAAGTAATTAGCTGATTGTGATCATGTTGTTCGTCTCATCGTACGCAAAGCCGCTGATGAAACATGTTACTTCGTGACCTATGTGCGCGGTGCAGTGCTCAACCAAGATGCCTGCAAAATCAGTATGAGATATTGGGTGGGAAGGTGAAAAGAGCGATTGTTGTGTAGCAGAGGTGCTTCAAAAAGTGACATGCCCACATGTGCACGCTAGCGGGTGAAGGCTAATGCGGGGTGTTTACTCGCGTGCTGATCCTCGACGCCAACCCTCAAGCTGTCATTCCACCGTCTAGCCGCCGCACCGGACCCACGAGACCACCACACCCAGCCTCTCCGGCACGACCATGGTGGACACCTTCACCGCACGGTAGAGTTCGCACTTCGAACCTTAGACCTCAATTATGGCGACGAGGTCAAACTTCAAGCGGGCGGTGCCCCAGGCCCCGCCGTCATTCCTGTCTTCGCTGCGGACTACCGAATTGGTCGCCGAGTCGAAGGCAATCCTGCCTGCAGGTAGGATTGCACAACGCCATGGCAAGGCGCGAAGCTGACAGGTGCAGAGCTCATCAACACAATTATCGACTACCTCCCCGTCGCCGACATGTTCAGATTTGCTCGCACGTCGAAACGCATGCAGGAAATGGTATACGATGACACGAGATGGATTCAACGTCTCAAGAGCATGGGATGCTGGAACGATGTTGAGGCAAAGAAGAGGTTTGAAGAGTCCATGCGGAGGAAGCTTGAGGCACAAAAGGCGGAGGAGGCGCGAAGAGCAGGCGTAGCTCTCAACGGGCATGTCAATGGGCTATCACCTGGTACTGACGGCCAACCGCGGCTGAGTACGACGTTGTTTGATGCAACTTTGGAGGAGGACTTGCACAGGACATCTCAGGACTCTGGGCTCAGGCCACGGGCGACCACGCTGGATCGTGGCTTCAGCGACATGACTCTGTCAGCCTCTGGACTCCCTGCCCACGCACCTACGAATACGTCTGACCCGCAAGCTGCGTTGAAGGTTCTATCGAGAGTACGTTCCATCAGAGGAATGGCGCGGCAAGAGTACGGCAAGATCTATGGAGCGTTGGCTACATATTATTTTGACCTATCAAGGTCGACCAGCCACACAGACCCTATCCTGTTCCGTACATATCGCGATCCCGAACAGCAAGCGCACATGCTGTCACAACTCAAGACCTTTGCCAAGAGTGATTATGCGCAGGGCTGGTACCAGCGCGAAGAAAAGCTGGATTCGATGATTGGCATCTTTGAGAATGCAGTGCTTCGGGAATTTGAGCAAGGCTATGCAGAGAAAGATTTTGATGGGCGCATGAAGCGATTCGCCCATGTGTTGGTCGCCCTCAATGGAGGGGCAGCGTGTCTCGACTCATTTATTCACAATCATCCCCTTATGCTCGAAAAAGAGAAGCTGGGTAACCCGACGGACTGCTTGGAGCACTATGGTACAAATCAACTGAACTTGCAGGCCTCCCACGACTTCTTCCGAGGCCTGGCGATCGCCTTGAACGAGGAGGCGGCCGTGATAGACCGCGTCTTCCCGCCAACTGTCGATGTTCTCCGACCGTTCTTGGACCGCGTCGCAGAAGACATCATCTCTGAGTACCTCACGACGTTATTGGACGAAGCGCATGATATCAGCGTCGAGATCTATTTGAAAGCCATTGCAGGTGTTTTTGATCAAGCTTTACAGCTTGCTATGTCACTCAAGCCTACACGGGCGTCGGTAGCAAGTTTTCAAGATGATGCCAAGCGAACAATAACAAGATGCTTCGAACAACATATCGACCTGTATTTACAGGAAGAGTTGGCCTATTTTACGAAACGCTCTGCCGCCGAGGTCGATGCTTGGGAGAAGAGGCTGGCGGATGAAGAACAGACGACCGAGACCTTCTACATGGCCAATGTAAATCGCAAAGCCGTCAAGCAGGACTTTCTAGCGTCCTTCAAGAAGGTGGTCATGATGCCAGTCAACGTGCTTCCTTCGATGGGCGGCTCGGCTGCTTCCAAGTCCACCGCGACAGGGTTTGCTATCAACGGCAGCAACACTCTAGAACCAGGCACACGATCCGGCACACCTCTCCCAGATGAACGCGCCCCGTCCCCTCGTCTTGAAGCTCCACGAACAGAGCTTGCTGCCAAAGCAGCTATCATGAATTCTCGCTTGGAGGGCATCAGGTCGCTGTTCAGCATCGAGGTAGCGTTGAACCTCACACACATGGCAAAATCTGGACTCGAGAGAGCTGCCCGCTTTGTACAATTAGGTGGGCAGTCCGGCGAAGAAGCAAAGGAACAAAGTGAGCAGATATTTATCAACTTGGTATCAATCCTGGGAAACCGGCACATGAAGCTCGGATTTGACAAGGCTGTCAGTCATTTGGCTGTCTACAAGCCCCGCGAAGTGGCTGATCACAGCAAGGAAGGCGTCGCGCCTCTTGTTGCGTTCTTGGAGTTGGTCAACGTCGGTGATCTCATACAACAGATGGTAGAGGTTTTCTACTACCAGGAGCTTGTCGCTGGTAACCTTACCGATCGCGACGATTTCCTCAGCCTTGCTTCAAAGGAGAAGAAGCGATTCGAATCAATGCTGGACGAAAGAGTAGCTGCAGGTCTGAACAAAGGCATCGATGTGCTTATGGATGAGGTGGAGTACTTATGTGGGACTACGCAGCAACCGTCAGACTTCAACCCGCCCGTGGGACCCAAGGGAGTGGTCGAGATTTTCGACATCGGGCCCAGCGAGACGGCAATGAGAATTGTGGATATCGTCTCGTCACACACGAACATGCTGGTGGGTAGCACGGACAAGAACGTGCTCGATGTGTTCAACCAGGAAGTGGGTGTGCGCCTCTTCGCCGCGCTCTGCAAGCATCTCAAGCGGCAGAGGGTCAGCGTAGACGGCGCAATCAAGCTCATCAGGTACGTTGACGGCACAAGAGTCCGCTGAGACAAGGCTAACAATGAATAGTGATATGAATGCATACTACGCCTATATCGTCTCGCTGCGCAACAAGTCGCTGGTGCAGTACTTTGCTGCCCTGCGCGAGCTCTCGCAGATCTACCTGATCGATCCGAAAGAGGCAAAAGAGATCGCGACCATCATTGCAGACACGGACCGCTACAAAGGCATCTTTAGAGCAGAAGAGGTGTACGAGTACGCAGAGCGAAGGGCGGACTGGTATCAGATCAAAGGCGCAGTCGAGAAGCAAATGTATGGTGTCGGCTGTTTGGTGATGTGAGGCTTGACAAGCGGCTCTGCAGCCTTGCGAGCTACTTAGCGTGATCCGCCGCTTTGATACATGCGGCCATCCGAGAGAGCAAGTAGCGCGGCAACGCAGACAAACCAAACTATGCAGAGAGATTGATACCTACCTTTGATGCTGCATTGTCTTTTTCCGCAAACCAAGCTCGTAATCCCCTGTTTTATGTTGCGTATCTGTAACTCCCGGTTGACAGCCAAAGATCCCCAGCCTCCTCCGCGTCGGCCTCTGTTCCTGAGCCCGTGCGCCCCGCAAGTGACCAATTCAAGTTCACTTCATCATTGATGATCATTCACGCCGACAACGCTTCCTGGCTATCTGCAAACATCATTCTCCTGGAGACACCTCCGCGCCTGCACTTGGCTATCCACAGACCTTATCACTCATCAGAAGCCTCCTTCATCCAAGTGGTATACAGCGCAAACCCCACTACCTCGTACTACCCATTTAGACGGTCCGGCGTACTTGCTCGGAGCTCCAGTCTCTCACCTGTGTTAAGCTTAGGCTCGCGTCACACCAAGCTTTTGCTTGGGTGAGAGACTATCCAGCTGCACGTGTCTTTGCAGTTCGCACGTGCAAAGTCCGCGACAGTATTCAATTGCTTGGGTCGTGGTACTCGCAGCACCAACCCAGGTCCATACCAGCGCAAACTCACAACCACCAAGTCTAGCTCACTGCAGCAAATCAGACCCTCGCCATTGCTGCTCGTGGCCCCGAGATAGTAGAAGCATTCCCTGGCAGACCTTACCCTTCATCTCCACATCATACCTGCAACTCTGCGACACTGCTGCCATGGCGGGTAAGTCCTCGTCGGCATCCAGGACGCGTCGAATCCACACTGACTCTATGTAGAGTCTCTAGCCAAAGACGTAGAGGCGTCATACTCCGCTATCATTGACGAGATCCTTCGAGGTAGCGACCTCAACACCATTTCGGCGAAGCGCATACGCAAGGGTCTCCAAGAACGAGTCACCGAAGACATTTCAGGCCAAAAGGTACAGTGGACAAGGTACATGCAGATTGGCATACACTAAGACTCGCAACAGGATGCCATCACCGCGCTCATCATGCAACGCTTCGACAAGTTCAACCAAGAAAAGAACGGCACCGCAGAAGAAAACGACCCCATACCCTCCGTCGAAAACGGCTCGAAAGCCTCCAATGGCGACACCTCAGACGCATCCAACCACAAGCGCTCACCAGACGACGAATCCGAGCTCTCAGAACTTGAGGACTCGGCGCCCCCCAAGAAGAAGGCCAAGAAGAAACGGCCAGCAGAAGACGACGACGCGGCATACGCTCGGAAACTGCAAATGGAGGAGAACTCGCGCAGCAGACCGACCCGCGGCGGTGCCACCAAGAAGCGCGCCCCCGTGCAGAAAAAGAAGAAGAAGTCCAAAGACCGCATTAAGAACGCGGACGACAGCGACGTCGCATCAGGCAGCGGTGCAGAAAAGAAGTCGCCGAGCAAGAAGGGCGGATTCCACGTACGTCGCCCCTCCCACTCCCCTTCTCCAACAATTTACTAACTCCTCACAACAGAAACCAATGGCCCTCTCCGCGCCTCTCTCCTCACTCCTCGGCGTAACACAGCTCTCGCGCCCGCAGACCGTCAAGAAGATATGGGAATACGTCAAGGAGCGCGATCTGCAGGATCCAGCCGACAAGCGCCAGATTCGCTGCGACGACGCGATGCGCGCCGTGTTCAAGCAGGATCGCGTGCACATGTTTACCATGAACAAGATCCTAAACCAGAATTTGTATGCGGTGGACGAGATAACTACGGCTGGGGACGGGGAGGGGGAGGTCAAGGTTGAGGAGTAACTGGAGCAACCGCGCTATCTTCCTTGATGAGACGAGGGAAATGGTGCATCCTCTTCTTCGTCTATACACGGACATCTACACACTACTACATACGCACGCGACAACCCTCACTTTTTCACGACGCCTTACGACTGCATGCGACGTCAAGTCGTTCTTTCATAGCTACAGTTTTCGCAGCATGGCGCATTCACGGTGTTAACTTGTCGCATCCGGCTTTTCGGGCGGGACTTTGGTTGGACTTTACTACCACATATTTTCTGGCAAAACGGGTGCGTTGCGTACGGAAAAGGGATCGTTGGCATAGGCTACTGTGCGGTGCGCTTGGAGAACGCTGCGTCGGTACATCATTGAATGCAATAATTTAGGATTGTGAGGACACTTGCATGTGAGGAGTCGTTTGTGTAATGTGGTATAAAAGTCAAAGACTAAGATTACCAGTCCAAACGACAATACTATGCAAGACGGTGGTATCCAAAACCTAGACGCCGAAACCCAAGAGCCCAAATGAATGTAAAAATTATACCTCTTTTCTTCTCTTCCAAAGTCTAAAACCCTTCCGGAAGCTTGAACTGAAAGTCTTCCAGCTCCTCCTCCAACGGACCAGTCTGCAGTTGGTCATTGAAGCTGTTGGACCACGCATCGTCTCCCTCGTCATCCGAGCGCGAGAGCAGCATCAGCTCCAACTCTCGCTCCTCGTCTTCGGCCGTACGGTAGGGCTGCTCCTCTGCAATAAGAGTGGCGTCCGTAGCGGCAGAGCTTGAGCGAGAGAAGGCACTGCGGGATCGGACAGCTTGAGTAGCGTTGCTACGGCTTGGGTCGCTAGAGGACGGGGCTACACGGCGAGTGGTGGAGAACGGGGCAGGCTTGGTGACGTTGGAGAGTGGTTTGCGAGCTGCTGGAGCTGCGCGTCCGGCACGGCCTTGAGCATAGCCAATCGTGCTATTAGAGGCTGCTGCAGCGACTGCACGCCGAGACGCTGCAGGTTCTGCGAGAGGCTTTGCGGTTTTCTTGCTTAGGACGTTTCCGGTGGGGACGCGAGACTTCGCAGCTGCAGTTGGAGCAGCGAAGCTGGGCTTAGCTGCAGGCGACAAGGCACTCGCGGCAGATCTAGCTCTCAGCGTCGAGACGCCAGTGGTTGTGCGATTCGATGCAGGGGCGGTAACAGCAGGCTTTGGCACTTCCTTCTTTGGCACGTCAATTCCCACATACCTCCTCATCTCAGCATCGTCCTTGGCCATCTGCGCCGAGAAGACCTTGTCAAAGTCAACGTCCCGTTGCTTCTTCTCCTTGGCAAGCTCCTCTTCAAACTCGCGCAGCTTCTTTGGGCGTCCGTCATCTCCAATGGGGTTGTGGTGGGCTTGCCAGATATCCCGCATGGAGTTCTTGCCCTCGAACATGGGAAATTTCCAGTCCTTGGGCAGGTAGTCGTCCATGTCGTCTGGGAGCGGAATCTCTTTGGGGGCCATGTACTCGATTTCAGGGACATCGTCTTCATCTTCGGCATCCAGCTCCGGCTGGTGGACCTTGACTTTGGGACGGCGCAGTCGCGGGCTCGCTTTCTGTGTCTTGGCTGAGAGCGGTGCTGGCGTCTTGAAAGCGTTCGACTTGGCGTTGGTCGTCTTCATACCGAGCGGTGCGCGCGTTCGCGGGCCTGGTATTGATCAGCTATTGCGCTGGCTGCTTCCATCTCTAGTCTTACCAGCTGGCGTAACAAATGCATTATCGTCCGCTTTCCCGCCTTTGCCCTTCAGCACCGACTTCCCACCCTGCTTGAACACATTCTCGTCGTTCAATGGCACCTTGAACGGCGTCTTGGGGGCTTTGTTTCCTGGTGTTTTGGTGCCGAGGCCCTTCGCGCCGGCGTTGAGCGGCTTTCCGGCAGGGCCGATGGCGAAGTTGCGGATGGAATTCTCCTGGTCGTGTGCTGCGAGAGTGGCCATGGTGGCGGTCACATTGGTTGAGCGAGTCGTAGTGATGTCGTCGTCGTGGTTCGGCTCGGACGCGGTGCAGGTCGTCTGTTTACTGCTTAGGGCGCTGGGGCAACGGCGGCCGGGCTGCAGGGTCTGGCTTGGCCCTAGCGTGGCGCTATGTGGACAGGGGAAATGGCCAGCGACGCCGCAGTGCAGCAGCCTTCGTCGATATTATCCATCCAAACAATCAACACCGCCGCACTCACACATACATCACCCGCCTCGACCTCCATCTGCTGCTCCTGCACCTTCACCACACCCTCGCATAAACAAACACACACTCTTTGCAGCCATGGATCAGATCAAGAAGGTGAGTGTCCTTGTCTACCCCGCCATGCCTCTGTAGCGGAGCACATGCTAGGAGCGGCCCCGGGAGACGCCTTTTGCACGTGTTCGGGACGACCAGACGGCTAATGAGCAACCAAACAGCGCATGGAGGCCCTCCGCATCGAGGCGGACGAGAGCAGCGCCCGCGCGGAAGAGCTCAAGACCAAGGTCAAGCAGCTCGAGAGCGAGACGACGCAGAAGGAGCAGGAAGTCACGTCGCTGTCACACAAGAACTCTGTCCTAGAGGGCGAGGTCGAGAAGCTCGAAGCGCAAGTCAAGACATACAAGGACGAAGCGGGCGCAGGAGCCAACGCCGGCACCCAGGCCGAGGGACTGCAGCGCAAGGTCCAGGTGCTAGAAGAAGAGGCTGAGGAGTCTGACAGGACCATCCGCGAGCTCAACGAGAAGTACGTCTGCGATCGATACTATTAAAGGGTCACATACTCACGCGTCCACAGGCTCCGCCAGACCGACGTCAAGTCCGGTCACTACGAACGCAAAGTCCAGGCCCTCGAGCAGAGCCGCGACCAGTGGGAGACCAAATACGAGGAGATGGCCAAGAAGTACGCCGAGACCAAGAAGGAGCTGGACGACTTTGCAAAGGAGCTGGGTAACATCTGAGTTCCGGGACGTGGCCATTTCCTTCCCGTTGTTGACTGTATCTAGTGGGATGTTAATACAAGAGTGCTTACCGAAGCCTGACCAACGATTCCGGATCTGCCTGCATGAAGTGCTGGCCCGAACTTGGAACTATTGGTGGAGGATACGGAGTGGGAGGATTCATCACATCACGCCCCTCAACCCTATCTGCATGTTTGGTTTCTTTTCTGTGGCTGCTTGCTGCGCGGGCACGGTGCTTTAGATAATCCCTGAGCGAAGCATTACACTGTTCGCCATCACCTGATTATGAGGTCTTGCCTGAATACGTGCAATACTATGATTGCGACTGTCTGCCGTGTCCTTCTAATGCAGATGGGCTCTTTTCATTCAATACTTGTGGCAGTTGACAACTACTCCGCTGCCTTTGTCCTAGCCTCTCGTTGCTTCTTCTTCTTCGCACCCTCCTTCATCCTAGTGACCTTGCGATCCGCCTTACTCTCGTACCTAAACTTCTTCTTCTTCTTCTTAGGCCACTCCGTCCTCGGCCTTTCCTTTGTCCATATCCTCTTCCCATTCGCATCCCTCTTGATCTCCTGCTTGCCACCTTTTTCCTTGCCTACCTCCTTGCTCTCCTCTTCAATAGGTGGCTTATTCGCCGTCTCGCTGTCCTCGCCCGGCCGACTGAAGCCCTCGCGCGATATACCCACAGATTCAATCGTAACAGTCGTGTACTTGTCCTCGTCAATATATTCGTCCTCCTGATTTATCGGCTCCGGCTCCTGAAAGCCCTGGAACTCTTCTTCGTCATCGTCGTCGGACTCATCGCTGTCTGTGTTTTCTAGGCCGGGTATATCGCCATTTGCTTGCTTGACGAGGCGGTTTACTTCTTCGACGTGTTTTTCGAGATCGACTTTGCGCTGTTGGCGGAGCTGTTCTGCTGGTTAGACACGTGGAGTAATGGATAATAGTGGTATGGACGTACTTCGCGCCTGAATCGCAGCTTCTCTTCCTTCTCGCGCTTTGCGATTTCTTCTTGTGCGAACTTTTGGCGGGCTACTTTGCGCTTGTGGAAGCCGGTGAGGTATTCTTCGCGAGCGGAGGGGTCAAATTCGATCTTCTCGGGAGCTGTCACTGTGATTTTGCGCTTCTTGGTGGGTGGCGCCATGGCTGGAGAGGTGTGTGCGGAAGGCTCGCAGCGTGTTATTGTGGTGTTGCGGTGGTGGTGCGCGTGCTGGTTGAGCTTGTGAAAAGGCGGATCTGATCTGGAAAACTTTACAGGGATCTGGGGTTAGTGACGTGAGGCAAGATTAGCCGAGCAGCCACATGCACGATGAGTGACCAGCACTCGACACATAAAAGAGAATGCTTGGTTTGTGATACCATGGGCCAGTATACAAGGTGTCTGGCTCAAAAGTATAAAGACGGCAGACCTCAAATCTACCAGGACTACCACCTATGCTACATATTTCCCTCCACGTATCTCATTCTATTATCAACAGAGCCTTGAACATAAAGACGACATCATTCAGAAATACCATTCTGTTTTGACTTTCCCAGAATTTCTTTCCGCCACGGCAGCGATTCCAGATGTTTCTTCGCCCTATCCGTGATGCACAGAGCCTCGTCCACGTTCTGAAGTCCTGGCTCTCCAAACATAGCCAGTACCATAAGCCCAAGGAAGGAATGGTACATGTCCGGCGGATCACCAGTGACTTTTCCAAACCCTCCAACGAGGTGCTGGGTCTTATCCAGCAGCCACTTCCGTACGGGCACCTGGTCTACAATGTCCATGTATCCGAGCATCTTGAGGGGTGCAGATACCCAATATGCATAGCAAGTGTCTGCAACCTTGTTGCACCGGCCGTTCATGCCCACCCATTGAAGCTCGAAATGTGCATGCGCCACTCCCTTCATGTTCGTCTCGCCTTGCTTCGATATGACAGAGTCCAGGTCGAGAAACGAATGTGCGTCATGGCATGTTGCTGAAGTATCGGTCTCATCGTTGTACGTATCAAGGCCATCGTCCATGTCTAATGTGGCAGTTTGGCGGGACGCAAGCCATCTGAGTGTCGCGTGAACGTTAGTGACCCCACGGGATTTTCCGTCCGGCTTCTGCGAATCCTTCAAAGGCAGACGGCCCAGGAAAGACAGTGCAGCGATAGCACAGCAGGTGAATCCGCCGTGTGCTTCATGATAGGCGGCCTCGGATATTCCTCCGTCGTAGGTTTCTGCTTGTCGTACGCAGTCGACGAAGCTGTCCACGTCGATGTCTGGAACACCATCGCATGGTCCCTCGAGATCTCCTCTAAGTATCCATCGGATTGCTGTGGCCATGTAACCAAACCTGGAGTCGTTGCCACCACCCACGACGCCATCGTCGCTGACAGTCTCTCCGAAACCACCCTCCGGCCGTTGCATTTTGAGCAGCCACACCAGAATCTCCCGTCTCTTCACCATCTGCAGGTCATCTCCGAGTACGACCAGCGTTAGGAGTGCGAAGAACGTGCCGGGAATGTGTGCGGGATCCCATCTCTTGTTCTCATCAGTCCGGCCCTTCCCGAAGTCTGTCCCTGGCCATGGTCGAAATCCGCCTTCTGGTAACTGGCATCGATAAACCCAGTCGATGTGGCCTTGCCGCTCCTCAGATGACAAAGCAGAGTCAAGGTCACCTAAGATGTCCAAGGCAGAGACTGTGAACAGGGCGAGGAGCATGCGGTTGGAGTCATTGCTGGTGTAGAAGTGTGGGAGCAGAGTCTTCAGGTTTCGCCTCCAGTACTTGATATGCCGAGGGTGGTTGAGTTGACTCTCTGAGAGAGTTGGAGCCATATTAGGAATGTGCGAACTGTAGACCCTGGCGCCTTTGCCGAGTGAATAGTCCAAATGACGGAAACCTTACGGTGACGGTGGGGCTGGGGCTGGAGGGCCAAGTAATGTCAGCTCCAATTGTCAGGGAACGATCAGCATCTGGCATCGCCAACACCCGGCCCAAACAAGAACTGGGACGCCTTGCTGCACCGGGACAAACGACGCAAACATACTGTAGATAGTTGATCACGACACGGGCTATTGGCGTAGATCGGAGACATGCGAATAACTCGGAGTCGCAGCCGGAGACGTTGGTGTTGATAATTATTCAAGGCAGCTATGATGCATAGAAGGGATCGGTGATTCGACGTATGTAACCGGGTGTATTTTTATCGCTGGGGAAAGCAGCTAGCGAGAACGGCGTGGATGAACCCTGGTCGTTGCTTCGCGGCGCAGGATTACTTCAGCTCTGCCACACGAGCCACAGCAGCTGGACTGACAGACTCCTGATTTGTGAAGCGCCTTCCTCTGCTGCATCTTCCTTCTGTAACCTCCTCCTTTCAGATATAGAAGTATTTACTGCACTGTACTGTACTGCCCCGCGTGACAGTTTGTGCGCCGGCCAACACAGGGTCTCTACCCCGTAGAGCAGAGTAGTCCTTCTCCACGCTCGCTACGCCTGTCAAACGAACGTCAGCCCAAGGTTACTACACTGCACGACCCTACCGAATACTGCCATCGACCCACCACCAAAAACTCTCCCCGTCTCAGCGTCTGGCGCCATGGCTACCGGCTTCGCGACGTCCTTCTGGTCCAGCGACTATGCGGGCGGCCTCGGGGTGCTGTTTGGGAAGCTCCAACAGGGCGTGCAGGAGAACCAGCAGGTGCTCACCGTCGCCCGCATGCGAGCCGACGCCGAGGAGACGTACGGGAACAGCCTCGCCAACATCGGGCCCGCCTCGGATCGCATCTCCAACGGCTTCAGCAGAGATGACGGCGCAAGTGTGCGGAAGGCCTACGAGGGCGTCAAGACGGAGATGGAGGCGGCCGCGGCCAACCACAAGAAGATCGCCTCCAACATCCGGGAGCTTGTCGTGAACCCCTTCGGCCGCTGGTGCGAGGCCCACGCTGCGCGCGTGCAGAACTCGCAGGACGACCTGCAGTCGCGCATCAAGATCCACGATCGTCAAGCCGATGCCGTACGCAAGTTCCGCTCGCAGTACTACAACAAGTGTCGTCTGGTCGAGGACCTCGAGGAGGAAGACAAGCTGGCGTTCCAGGACCCCCAGAGCGAAGGTGTCTCAACGAGCCCCAAGGCAAAGGTCCCTACCATCCAGATGACCGCGCCTGACGACAACGAGGCAGACCCCATCGACCTCGGCGACGAGACGTACCAGCCGGACCAGATCAAGAAGATCGTGACCCACATGCTCAACACCATCAAGCTCGGCGAAGTGAAAGTGCCCATCCTCGGAACATACCAGAACTGCTCCAACGGCGCAGACCTCACCGAGTACATCCAGAAGCACCTCGGAGCCACCAGCGTCAGCTATGCAGAGCGGATCGGCCAGGACATCGTCGACAACGGCTTCCTGCGTCTGGTGGGCAATGTCGGCAATGCCTTTGCGAACAGCTCCCGCATGAACTACCAGTGGAAGACCAAGGCGTTCCAGCTCACTGGCCTGCCCGAGAAGAAGCAGCCACTCGCGCGTTCGTCCACTGGCATGTCTCAGATGTCCAATGATAGCGTCACTCCAGACTCTCCAGTTGGTGTTGTGGGAGAATATCTCTCGGGCTGGAACCCGCTCAACAACCAGTATCCCAATGAGACGCCGTCCGAGAGGCTCCGACGTGAGGCTAGAGAATCAGACGAGCGCTACAAGGCATCCGTGAAGAAGCTCGACTCGTTACGCTGCAACCTGGAAGAGGCTATGGTCGACCACCTGAAGTTTATGGAGCGTTGCGAGCTCGACAGACTGAAGGCGATCAAGGCAGTCATCTTGGACTTTTCGGGCGCCATCAGCAACGTCATTCCCAGCCTGCAGAGCACAGTCGACAAGATGATGCTATTCCAGGAGACTGTCCAGCCGCTGGGCGATTTGAGGTACATGCTCGAGAACTACAGAACGGGTCCGTTCGTTCCTCGGGTCACGACTTATGAAAACTACTACAACTCCGTAGACGGTATGTCTAGACACTGATCACAGTCTTGTATTTGCACTGACCTCATACAGAGCAAACGTATGGTGTCGATCTAGAAGCACGCGCGCGGTCTGACAAGAAGCGCGTTCCCGTCATCATCACTACAATTCTGACCTTCCTCGACAACCACTACCCTGATCTGGAAGGTGACGAGGCTCGCCGTGGCATCTGGCTCGTCGACGTTCCACTGGCGCAGACGCACAACCTTCGTGCCACGATCAATACAGGCAAACGCTTCTCGGATGAGGTACTCGAGAAGTACGACATTCCCATCGTCGCAAGCGCTCTGAAGCTCTATCTTCTGGAACTGCCTGGTATGTTAAGTCGTTGTTTTGTAACACATAGTACTGATCTTCTGCAGATTCTCTTGTCTCGTCGCATGTGTATGAGATCGTCAAGACCATCTATAGCACCACTGCTACCGATGTCACTGAAGAGACGCGTGTGTCTGTCCTGCAGTCGACCCTGGGTCAACTACGGCTCGCTAACATCGCCACCCTGGACGCAATCTGCACTCACTTCACACGCCTCATTGAACTGACGTCCGCTGACGAAGCCTACGTGACTGCTCTCGCAAACGCACTCGCGCCTTGCGTTCTCCGACCACGTCAAGAATCCACCTTGAGCATGAACGAGCGCTATAGCTACCGCCTTGTGCGCGATTTGTTCGCGCACAAAGATGCCATCTTTGGAGAGTTGAAGCGGGCCAGCACTCTTACACATTCTTCGTCTGGTGCACAGCGTCCCCGTGCCATCTCGACCGACGAGAGCAACCGTCGTGCGAATATGGAGGAGCGCCAAAGGGCGATCGCTGCTCAGCGCTCCCCTCGCGGGACATCACCTGCGCCTAACCGTGCTTCTGGATCGCATCGTCGCGACCGAAGCCAGACACGTTTCCCTGTCAACACTGCGTCACCCACAGAGTCACGGAGAAGCACCCTGAATCGAGGCTCACTCGAAGTACCTGCCGATCCAGATAGCCCTCCTCACAACGAGACCACCACAAACGGCACAGATGCTGCTCCGCCAGTGGCGCCTGTCCCATTCGCCCCAGTTGAGCACCCAGCGCCGTCGAGCACTCGTGTACCCTTCCCAAGGAAAGCCGCTGCTGGAGGCTTGTCCCGAGGCAACCGTGACTCAACTGGCAGCTTGAGGGGTGAGGAAGCGCCCAGGGGCGTCACACTCGAGGACAAGCCCATGGACGACTAGTGGTCGTATGGATTTCTACCTCTTCCAACCTTAGCGGACCCACGAACCTTTACGGCCTCTGCGACCCATTTGCACGACTTGGTGCAGACGAAGCAATTGAGATGAGATGACGAGATAGATCAAGAGGCCACGGCCATGAAGCGATTTTTTGAGTTGAGCACGAAGGAGGAATCCCGATGCTGTAGGCATAGATACTTGGGTAAAGCGGTTGAGCGAAGTTTGACTTTGGTGGATGAGTAGAGTGATAACGAGCAGTACTATATCCAATGACGCATTCTATCGTGAACTATGCTTTCCTTTCCTTCACATCTCACGTTTGACTTGTAGATGCAACCAGAGCCGGGCCGTACCTAAGCCTGTATATCCCTGCTAGCCTCACCACGTCACCCTGCACATGGCACATGCTCTGTTCCAAGGCGGAGCACCTGGAAAGCGACATGGGGTCCGTCCGTGTGGCTGGGCTGTCTGCCGCCCAATATCTCACGCCCACGCCCTTAAGAATTCCTCAGCACCATCATCAGTTGTCGTTCGCTTTGCGCTGAGCGTTTCCCAGGCTTCACAGCTGTCGCTTAAAACTTACGTGACACTGCATCTATTGTCCCTGTCCGTCCCATCCCATCTCAGTTGAACCCCACATCGATCGGCGAACGAATCACAACACGATCGCATCGCGAACACCCGCCCACGCAGACACAACCAGCAGCGCGCATTCCACCGTCGTTCCAAACATGTGTCTCGTCAAAGTCAAGCAAGACGAGGAAGTCGTCGTCCCATACCGTGTCGTAGACCGACACAACTCGCGCCGCCGCACCTCACACACCTCGCAGCGCCGCTACTCGCGCACCGACATCGTGCACGAGTCGCCGCGCCCTTCCCAAAGCTACATCGCAGGCCACTCGTCCTCGTACGTCGCAGTGCCCGCGCCCAAACCGCTCGCCATACCCGCGCCGCAGCCCGTCCCCGTCTTCGTGCAGGCCCCGCCCGCACCCATATCCGTGCCTGCTCCTCCGCCCTCGCATCACGGCGCCGCGCACTACGTTGAGGTGTCGCCGCGTTCGAGCATATCGAGCCGGTCGAGCAGCCCGAATAGGAGCGAGTATGTGTACCGCGAGAGGGAGTACAGGCGCGAGAGACAGCATAGCCCGGAGCCGCGGTACGATCATTATAGATATGTCGAGCCGGCGCCGAGTGAGAGCGACCATTATGATAGGTATAGGAGTCGGAGTCGGCAGAGGAGTAGGAGTCGGGGGGGTTATGAGGATGCGAGGGGGGGTGTTAGGGAGGAGAGGACGAGGATTACGATTGAGGATGAGGGGAGGAGGAGGCAGTATCGGTAGGGGGTGTGATGGTGGTGCTTGTGTTGGAATCTCTTGCATATTTTCTGGTCTCATTTGTTCCTTGGATGATTTCCCAGTAGGTCGATTCTATTCTGAGGTGGTAGGCATGTCAGATGTCGATAGAACGTGGCAAGCGCTCCTAAACTTAAAATTGGATTCAGATGCGTCTACATAGTGATGAACAAAGCAAGTGCAACTCGGAACGTCTATGCAAACCATTTGCTCTTCACAAAATTGACTTCAATTAACAATTGATCGACATTATAGGCCACCTTGATAAGGATTCCTGTCAGGGAACCCTTGCGGAGACTTGGGCACCAGAGCAACTGGCGTTGAAATGCACCGCTGCCGTCATCAGCTGCCAGCATTTATTCCACAGCTGAGTGCAACAGCCAGAGCCCACGTGCTTACCTACCACGAGCGTATTTCGTGATCCAAGACACTGGACCATCTTATTCCGGCATCACAAAGCGCCCTGGACATGTTTGAAGCAGCGTCCACGCCGACCTCCGCACTCCTCCGCTCCCAATGTCTATCCGCGTCCTGATCAAAGACTATCCGCACCGGGCCATCGCCCTCGTAACCCCGACCCACGCACTCGTCCTGCGCCACAGCTCGTCCACGACCGAGAGCAACGGCAACTACAATGCATCTTCGACGTCGCTGGGCAGCAATGGCTCCGGCGCCGCCCGCTGCATGGTCGAGTTCTCTGCCCTCCAAGACGTGGACCTGAGCGACTACCGCGGACTGCACTCTGCGAATGCACACGGCACGTTGGGCCTCATCACAGTCAACAATGATGTCTTCCTGGTGGTGGTCAACAGTGCAAGCAAGGTCGCAACAGTGCGGCCGGGCGAAACGGTGCAGAGGATAAACTCGGTCGGATTCTACTGCTTGACCAGCTCGAGCTACGATGCGCTCCTCAACGACGAAGTGAATCCGTACCCCACCGACACTATAGACGACGAGGGCTACGAGATGGGCTTTGGCGGCAGGAAAGAGCAGTCACCTGTCGAGCACCCATGTCTGGCGTTGAAGAAGATACTGAGCAGTGGGACCTTCTACTACAGCTCAGACTTCGACCTTACTAGACGGCTTCAGCATCGGACCACAGACGCTGCGACTGTGTCCATCGATAGCCTGGACGCTGGGTTTTTGTGGAATTCGTACATGATACAACCGCTTGTGGACTTCAGGAGCAGGCTTGCGCCGAGAGAGAAAGACGCGCTGGACTCGTCGGGCATACTGACGTCTGCTATCCGGGGCTTTGCGCTCACAATCACAGTACCAACGTCCTCAGCACCCATCAAAGTCCAAGGGGGCATGCCTTCTTCTATGACCCTCATTTCGCGATTGTCATGTAGAAGAGCTGGCACCAGATTCAACTCTCGTGGCATTGACGATGACGGAAATGTTGCCAACTTTGTCGAGACTGAGACAATATACTGGACACCCTCTGGTGTCTGCTTCTCGTATGCGCAGGTGCGAGGCAGCGTTCCCATATTCTGGGAGCAGCAGTCGGGACTTTTGCCAGGACAACAGAAGATCACAATTACTAGGTCCGACGAAGCGACTCAACCAGCCTTCGACAAGCACTTCGAAGGTCTTGAGATCAGCTATGGTGGTATACATGTAGTAAATTTGCTCAGTAATGAGAAGCCACAGGAGGTAGAACTATCGCAAAAATACCGGAAGCACATCAACAACAGTTCTCTGAACTACGGCCACGAGAAAAACCAGAGGGACCACGATTTGATTAAGTTGACTGAATACGACTTCCATGCGGAGACAAGAGGTCCTGGCGGGTATGAGTCGGCTAGCTTGATAGCTCGGTGGATACAGGATTCTGCTGATGCTTTCGCCTACTACCTCTCAGAAGAGGTTGAGGAGCGCGCGAGTCTCGGTGGAGAAGAGCGTGTCATTAGACGACCAATGACAATCCTGCAGCAAGAGGGTATCTTCAGGACGAACTGTTTGGACTGTTTGGACAGGACGAACTTGGTGCAAACTATCATAAGCAAAATGGCGCTCGAGGTTTTCCTGAGCCACAAGAACCTCCGCGCATCTCAAGACTTCTGGATGCGACACTCGAGCATGTGGGCGGACAACGGCGATGCCTTGTCGAGGATCTATGCAGGTACCGGCGCATTGAAGTCGTCGTTCACGCGCCATGGCAAGATGTCCCTCGCTGGAGCGCTGGCAGATGCACGGAAGAGTGCGACACGCATGTACATCAACAACTTTGCAGACAAGGGACGACAGAACACTATCGACATGTTGCTCGGAAGACTTATGGGTCAGCTTCCTGTGCATCTGTATGACCCTGTCAATGACTTCGTAGTCGCAGAGCTTCAGCGACGGTCAGCAGAGTTCTCAGACAAGGAGATGATCAACATCCTCGTTGGTACCTTCAATCTCAACGGCAAGACTAACGGTATTACCGCTGACCTGTCACCTTGGCTGTGTCCTGATGTCGATCCATCGCAGCAGTGCCCTGAAATCGTGGCCGTGGGCTTCCAAGAAATTGTCGAGCTGAGTCCCCAGCAAATCATGGCTACCGATCCGGACAGGCGAGAGCTGTGGGAGCGTGCCGTGAAGAGAACTCTGAATATGAATGCAGAGAAGCATGGGAAAGAGGAGTATGTGATACTGCGAGGTGGTCAGCTTGTTGGCGCGAGTTTGTCGGTTTTCGTAAGAGCGGATTGTCTGAAGCACATCAAGAATGTTGAAGGCAGCTTGAAGAAGGTAAGGAGGATCGCAATAAAACTTCAAGGCCAGGCTGACAAGCGATAGACCGGCATGTCTGGTATGGCGGGGAACAAAGGAGCAGTTGCTATTCGTATAGAGTACGGCAACACCTCAATTTGTCTTGTCACTGCACATTTGGCAGCTGGATTTGCCAACTACGAAGAACGCAATCGTGACTACAAGACCATCAGTCACGGCTTGAAGTTCCAGCGCAATCGCTCGATAGAAGATCACGACACAGTCATCTGGTTTGGTGATTTCAATTATCGCGTTGGACTCAGCAACGAGAAAGTGCAGAGGCTGTGCAATGTCGGCGACCTCGAGACTTTGTACGACAACGATCAGGTACGTCTATATTGTGTTTGAGTCGAGGCTGTTACTAACATGGGCAGCTCAATCTCCAAATGGTCGCAGGGTTAACCTTTCCATACTACTCCGAGGCTCGCATCACATTCCCGCCTACTTACAAATACGACCTCAACTCCGACACGTACGACACATCCGAGAAAGCACGTATACCTGCTTGGTGTGATCGCGTGCTTCGAAAAGGCGACAACATCCGACAAATACACTACGACGCCGCACCCCTTCGTTTCTCCGATCATCGTCCGGTGTATGCTACCTTTCAAGTGATCGTGCAGCGAGTGGACGAGAAGAAGAAAGACGCGTTGAAAGCAGAGCTCTACCGACAGCGAAGAGAATTTGTTGGTGACACTCGAGCAGCTGGTCGCTTGGGCGATGAAGAATCAGACGACGAAGATCTGCTCGGCTACGAGAGTGTAGAGCCAGGTCTGCCACCTGCCAGCTCAGATCGGCGGAAATGGTGGCTTGACAATGGTACTTTTCTTCTTTTCCCGTTCCTCGCGTGGATGCTGATATTTCAAAGGCCTTCCTGCCAAAGCACGCATTCAACCATCATCTGAAGGTTACATGCCAAACCCCCATCGCCCCAGCAACCCTTTCACACCTAGCCCAGAGCCAGATTGGGTGGACGTCCAGCGCATGAGCAATAATCGCACCAGACCTGAGCCGCCACCAGCGCGTGGAACTCAAAGGGCGAGCACAATGGACTTCAACAACGGTACTGGCACACCCGACTCAAGGAAAAGTTCAACGACAAGCTTGCAGCAAGGCGGACCTGCAGCCCAGCAGAATCTACCACCGAGGAAACTTATCGTCCCCGAGTTTCCCACGCACTCAACGCAACCGTCCAACTTCGACGGTGGCCGCGATGCCCTCGACGATCTCAGACGAAACCCATCCAACGCATCGACTCGTTCGCTCCCAACACGCCCAAGCCAGATCTCCTCGCAACAACCACCGCCACGAAATGGCCCACAAGTCCTGCGCAAAGCCGCACCTCCGCCCATTCCCAACAAGAAGCCCTCGCTCCTATCGAAAACGAGCTATTCGCAAAGTCCACCACCGCAAGCGCAATATCGCGATGAGCCTTCGAGACCCCAGGTCCCGGCACCGCGACGATCGGTGGCGGAGAGAAGGCCTGTAGGGAATGCGGTGTATGGAGAGATGGAGAAGCCGCCGCTGCCTCCTAGGACGGGGACAGGGTTGAGTATGGAGAGTAATGGGAGTGGTAGGGTGGGGAGAAGTGCGGGTCGAAATTTGATGGATGACGAACCTGAAGAGTTGGGGAGTTTGGGGAGGGGGTGGGAAGTGTTGCAGCCTGGGAGGTAGAAAAGTGGACAGTAGAGATGATCGATTCTGGATACAGTGGAGAGGCCCAATCTTCTCGTCGTTTCTTCGGTGTGAAAGATATTAGATTAGCTACAGCGAAGATCACGTACTGAAAGATGGACTATGCCACAACAGAAGTTAAACCCCAGAACGCCATGCTGAATGTTAACGAGTACACAATCTCGGTGTCACAACACGATCACGCCTCCCCATTCCTCCTCTTCGCCTCCTCAAGCGCAGCCCTCAACCTCTTCTCCCTCTCCACATCCCCCTCATCCCTCACCATCTTCCTCTTCACCAGCTCCGCAATCTCACTTCCATCCTGCTCAATAACCTCGACCCTCCTCTCATACTCATCCACAAACTTCTTCTCGCCCTTCACCTTTTCTTCATCCAGCTGCGCAGCGTCCGCACCCTCGGCTTTCGCCTGCGCGATTTCGGCGTCCAGAACGGCCGCGTTGTGCGCAATCCCTATGTCCTTGAAGATACGCAGCAAGGCAGTCGACGATGTCTTCAAATGCGACAACGTGTCCTGGGCACGCGTCAGGAGTTTCGTGTCCGCAGCGCCGTCGTCAATGTCGCGTATAGCATCGACAATAGCGTCGATTTCCCTCTGTTCGACGCCCACCGCACTGACGACCACTTCTTCCATGACCGTGACCAATTCACCTACTTTGCCTGCCTTTTCACGCAGTGCGCGTACGAGCGCTTGTTTCTCGGCGTTTTCGAAGTGCTTTTCTACGGCTTTCATCTTGGTGATGTTGCCGGCGGCGTAGAGCGGCGCGGTCTCGGTCTTCTTGTAGCGCTTGTCGCGTTCTGCGACGGCGGCGACGACGGCGTCTTGGCGGGTGAGGATGCACTTGTGCACTTCTTGTAGGAGTTCGAGGGATGCTTGCGTGCTGGGTGCAGCGCTGGTTGGGTTTAGACTTTTCAAGCCTGAGACAGATGTGTGCAGCAGGTTCTCGGTTTCGATGTACAGGTCCATAAGGCTTTTGATGTCGGCTTGCAGCGCATCGTAGGTTTTGTCGAAGACAGCTTCGACGTACGACTTGTACTCGTCTCGATCTTCTTGTGCTTTCAAGCTGTTCTCCTTCTGTTTGAACTCATCTTCTAACACATTGAGAGCTGCGTAGGAGATCTCGTTGTTGTCGAAGGCGTCGTTGTTGTCTTCCTCGTTGTCCTATTGACGAGCGCGGCGGGCTGAATCCAGCTTCTTCCGAATTACCGCAGCTGTCTTCTCCCAGTCTTTGGTGAGCTGTTCGAGGTTGCTAGAGTCATCCTGGAGGGGCTCTAGCTTTCTCCGTACTCTCTCAATTGCAGGATTCGGCGTGG
>Ga0265797_10004180_pt1 | contig 22327 bp, 22 predicted proteins | sample P2T30metagenome_FD_192433 | JGI IMG/M metagenome (GOLD analysis project Ga0265797, IMG submission 192433) | Plant litter microbial communities from East Loma Ridge, Irvine, California - P2 T30 | ecosystem: Environmental > Terrestrial > Plant litter > Unclassified | place: USA: California... | reverse complement strand
TCATCTACGGTAGCTTAGATGAGCAATTGAGCTATGCGAAGGGTAGTGCGACGAGGTTGGCGATTGAGGAAGCATATGGTATTGCACAGAAGAGGATGCTGATCGCGGGTACGGCGATCATGGGACTCTGTTTGGTGTGGGTTTTCTTGATCAAGAACTTCAATGTGGCGAAGATGCAACAGACGAAGGGACGCGTATTTTAGGCGGCAGAATGGATACAGCGCAAGTTTGCTGCAGGTGAGAGAGAAATCACGGTGAGAGGGAAGGCTTACGTGGAGGGACTCCTCTGCCTGCAAACGAAAGTCGCGACTCTACCACCTTCCTGTATGTACATAAAATTCTGATCTCTGTGTCCACAACGATCGTAAAGCTGTTACTGGCGTTTTTATTCTGGGTTGCATGCAAGATTTGAGTCTCGCCATCACGATGTCTCATGAACATTGGCTTTCCTCCGCATACCAATACCAAGTACTGCCCTACTACCACGCCAACTCCAACACAAAATCTTCCGCTCCCTCGAACACCCCAGTTTATCTTGCGGTACCCAAGCGCACTCGTAGGATCCAGTCACCACCAACCCCGCCAATATCCAAGGCCCAGCGCCTTAGTCGCGAGATCGAGATCAGGAAAAGAACAGGCTGGCTCGAAGTACTGGGAGCGCGAAAAGCACGACTACAAGCCGTTCAAAGTGGCTTATCAACAACTGTCCCGGAACCACTATTTGGCTTGAGACGCGAACTCATGGTGAGAATACTGGCGCTATATGGCATCGAGTAACCTGGCTAAAGTAACATTAGAACAAAGACGCCGTTGGTCGAGATATACTGCGTCAAATTGACTTGATCGATGACGGTATCGAGGGGATCATCGAAAGGCGCAAGATGGAGGAGGCTGCGATGGCGCTCGTGCAGATGTCGAGAACGAGGGCTTGTTGCGCTTGTGTGCATGATATTCGAAACTCTGGAAACTCGAGATCCGAATGATGAAGTCAACGAGAAGGTCATAAGGCCGGCATCTTGGACGGAAGGCGGAAGTAATTGTAATGAGGGTGGCGAAACGAAAGCTCGACCTGCTAGAGGTGACATTTTACCTTGTGCCACAATAATGGATGGAGTTCAAGGTTTGGAAAGCATAATTTGTATTTCGGCAACCACTGTCGGTCGCCCCCATGTACTTGCAAATCTTCAAAACATGTAGATCTAGACCCAAGTTTTATCCAGACCTAAGTAGCGTGCAAAAGTCACATCACATAGCTCGGTCTACACGATGTCTCTTTCCACCCAGTCTTTCCGATGATTTGTGAACCATAAAAACTTCTGAGAACGCCACTAAGCCCCGTGCCACTTGTGGTGTCCTCCAACTCCTCTCCATCGAGCTGGAGGCCGCAAGTGGCTCACCAAAACGCAAATGAAGAAAAGTAGACAAATGGTAGGCAGCATCCAGTTGCTCTCCATGTAATGCTTCTGGCTCGGCTTGCTTGTATTGATGAGGCATATAAGGCAGACAGCGAAACCGATGAGGACGATGGTGAGGAGGCGCACGTATTGACGTAGATGGCGCTTCGCGGGTGTTAGGGAGACAAAGGCAATGATGGCCATGAAAGTAAGTGCGAGTCCAGCCTAGTGTGTGTCAGTAAAGACTAAGAGAGAAGGAGCGAGACTTAACTTACGGATAGGAAAACGTAGTCGAATACAAGCTCGAAGCGCGTTTCGTACTTCTGGAGGAGCGCGGCCTTGTCGAAGAACTTTCTCTTAGGCTCTTCTACCGTCTTCGGGGCAGTCTTCGGTACCGAGATGGACAAGCTATCGAACAGGGTCTGGATCGCCATGCTTTCTGCGGTGTTCAAGCTTTTGGTGATCATGTCCACAGCTGTCAAGTTCCGCTCGTCCGTCAGGTGATTATCGAAGCTCTGCGCCAGGACGATCAGAGTGCTGTTCCAGGTCTCGAGTGCTTTGCTCGCATCAACGCCCTTAGGGATTGTGTTCCACAGGTAGACGTCGATCTTGCGACGGAGCGCGTCGGCGAAGAAGGTGCCGTTGGCATAGGCACCAGTCAAGCTGAGTCCTTCAATTTCGCGGAACTTCTCATCGACACGGTCCATTCGAATGAGGGCCACAACCCACATGATGAGGTAAGAGACGCCCTGGAGGACGAGGACGAGCATGATGTGGAGGAAGAAGTGGAGTGAAGCCCAGACTTGCTGCTTGATCGTACCAAAGTGTTCCTCGTGCATGCGGTCAAAGTATAGCATGTATAGAAGATCTGAAAGGTATTAGCGGGACGCTCGAGAAGCCAGGTCGATGGTTGGTATCTTACAGATTATCAACACCGAAGAGACGATCTGGCCAGTTAGCTGAGTATCGAACTGAGATCCATTCTTGACGATCTTCGATATTGCTTTGCAGACAACGATGATTCCCTCTCCCAGGATGATCAAGGTAAGTAGCGACATGCGCTGTACGATGTGGGTACCCTTGAATGAGATAACGCGCCAGTAGCACGAGATGCCAACAGTGATGACGATTTCTGCAGCGCTGATAATGTACCATGCGTAATGTACTTTAGTCGTGAACTGCTTGCAGACACCTAACTCCAGGTTGCACGTCTCCTTGGGTAGAGCACCAGTAATGCTTCCGTACATTAGTGCCGCGATGAGCGTCGAGCCGATAACGAGCGATAGCGGCAGGACAGTCCTTTTGTGTTTGCGCACGAAGAACAAAGTGACGCTATACTGAGCCGCGAGTACTAGACGAGACACCATGAGGATGAATGAAAGCACTTGGTACTTCTGGAGTGAGCTTGTAGGTTTTCCAGGTTCCCAGGCAGGACCGACGACAGCGAACCCGACCATAACACCGAAGTGGAGGGCTTTGGCGATTCGCTCGAAGATGCAATCGGCAGTGAAGCGAACGTCATAGAGCGAGTTCGAGTACCAGGTGAGCCAGAGCAAGGCGAAGAACCCGACGTAGGCGCGCAGGGAGGCACTGTCGTTGATCTCCTTCAACGAAGTGAACGTGGTCAAGTTGGCGACGAAAACTGAAGGATGGCGTCGTTAGCAAGAAACATTCAAACTGTAGAAAGGTCTGAATGCTTACAGAGATCGAAGAACAGCTCTTGATTCGTGGCTTCGGCATGGCGCTTGAAAGATGGCATGTCACGCAGCTCCTGCGTGCACACCTCGACCTCGAGCTGAAGACCAGCTTCGGCATTAGGATCGTGAAACTCGCTATCGAGGACCGACTGTGTATTCTCTCGGGTCATGGCTGGGCTTTGATGTTCCTTCTCGCCGTCGTCTTTGACATGGTCTTCGACTAAAGGCGAAGCAAACCACTTCAAAGGCTTCTTTTCTTCGCTATGATGGTGGTACGTGTTGCCCATCTTGAGCTTGGAGATATATGAAAGAGTGCAGAAAGTGATGCAGTCTCTATGAGTCACCGGTATGAGTTATAAATGGCGAGTGTCCTCGACCTAGGTGATGGAGAGTGATGATGCCAGAGCTTATATGCAAGCAGGGCCGACTGTCTGTTATTGCGTGATTGCGTGCTACTGTGATAGTGTGGAGTCACGGGTAGCATGGGAATAACTCTGGAGATCTATGAATGTGACGCGTCAATATATTGGGGTAACTGTGAGTACCGAGTGCTGTTTGGTTGTAGACGTACAAACGCTGTTTGCACGTGCCGTGGTATGTGGAGATACAGCAGCGGATGTTGCGGTGACGATATCAGGAGCTGTGTCATATCTTCTTATCTCCGGTCCGTTACTTCACCGATTCATTCTGAGAATGCAGGCGATGCGACAGTGGTGTTGTTTGTGGAGTCTTGTGAAGTAGGCTGGTTGTAATATTGATAACGTCACCTTATCGTAACAGTAAACATCGCATTTACACCAACTTCAACTCGAAGTTCTTAACCATGACCTCCCCACCCAGCTTGCTTGTGGCAAAGTTGAACACACCGAATCGGTATCCTGTGAAGAACTGCCATGTATTCGCCATGTTGTACGCAGGACCGAGCTGCACGAATTTGGTGCCGTCAGTGCTGTACCAGAAGGTTGTTTGCCGTACCGCATTAGTGTTAGAGAAAGCTGGTGTGATATCCGACTGAACACGGAACCACAAATCAGTCGTGCCGGCAGCAAGACTAGGTCCCGTGGCAGCAACAGTACCGGTGGACTTCGTCGTTCGGTCTGCATTCAATTCCAAGCCGTTGACCATCACCAACTTTGCCACAGAGCCTTCCTTATGTATACCAATGTATGCTCCGGTGTCACGGAAAAGTACAGCGCCAGCACGGTCGCCACTGGCCATTTTGCTGATGTCGATCTTGAAAGTCCCCGATGACTTCGGGCCAAGGATACGGTGTGTCAGCGTATTGCGCGCCGCGTAGAGGTCGTTCGTAACAGAAGCAGTCTGTAACTTGATGCCACCAGCCCCGCCTACTAGGCTCCACTTGCTGGTATCAGGGTTGTGGTTGAATTCCCATTCCGCGCTCAAAGCTGTTCCAGTAAATTTGTCCAAGCCGGTGGGTGGGGGGACGGTCTTAGTGGTTGTGACTGGCATAGGGTATGTCTTGCCCCATTCACCATTCACTTTCTCAACTTCCGGCCATCCATCCGCCGTCCACTTCAAAGGCGCAGCGACAGGAATGCGTCCGCCAGGGTATGAGTCCATAAACGCAACATAATACCACTTCCCATCTTTCGTATCGACTACGCCGCCTTGGTGGCTGTTGCCTGCGTTGGGCAAAGGTCCTGCAATGCTGTCGACGAGGATGCGCGCCTCATATGGGCCCCAGGGACTCTTTGACTTCAACACCCACTCGTCATCGGCCGGCTTGGTAGCAAAGATGTAGTATGTGCCGTTGATCTTGTACATGCGTGAACCTTCGAGGTATAGGCCATTTGGATCTTCATAGACTTGTTGACTCCTGACTTCCGCTGTGCCGTCGGCGTTCAATTGGGCCACCTTGAGCTGGTACTTGTCGTACACGATGTACATGGTGTCATCATCGTCAATAAAGATCCCGTTGTCGTAATAGCACTTGGGGAATGAGCCCGCAGCAGTCCAATTCCAGCTCGACACTTCGCCATTGTTGGCGGCTGCATTGTTCCCGTCGGCAGTCCAGATGTACGACTTCCCGGTGGATTGAACACAACCAATCCAAATGAACTTGTCGGACGATTCGCGGTATCTCAGTGAGCTGGCCCAGATGCCCTTGACGTAAGCATGGCCTGCTGTGTTATCGAGGTCGTATATCGAGCCGAAGTTAAGTCTTGGTACGCTATGAGTTACTGGTGTCCAATTAACGAGGTCGTAGGACTTTAGGACCGGAGCTCCTGGCGAGAAGGCGAAAGTCGACGAGGAGTAGTAGAAAACATCGCCTATCCGGAAGACGTCGAGGTCGGGATAGTCTTGCCACAAGACTGGATTGTTGAACGTTGTAGCCCGACTGGTAAGCTCGTTGCTGGCGAGTGGGCTTCCCACGGCCGACCGAGACAATAAGCTGACGAGCGCAATAGCTGAAGAGAAGCGCATGATGGCTGGCGTATGCAATGAATGTGCTTGTAAATCGAGTGACGATGCCCCGGAGGATTTATACCAGCAATGGGCATTGCGCTATTTCGAGTGGCGCATGTCATCTCTGGAGAACCTTGTCTACTGTAACATGTTCATCAATTACCCCACATAGCCCTCTCAGGAAGTGCGCTATCGCTCAAGACGCCGTATTTACATTGGAAACCCGGGGTAATCACCGCACCAAGTTTGGGGTCATCGGACCGGCTTCGCAACGCTCTTCCCCATTGGTGCAGCTCGGCTTGAGTTCTTCCGACTGGACACAGGCTGAGTGATCGACGTCGTCATTGCCGGTGGCTATGCGTGGTGTTGTGAGTTTTACCGAGCATGAAGAGCTGCGAGAATGTCGTATACATAAGATGAGATGCGAGGGGAGATGACATCGAGCATGAGATAGAGGACGCAGGGGTAGATGTCAAAGCAAGAGGGCCCGAGCGTCAACCGTGTTTCGTCCGAGCTTCAAGACACGTTCCTTTAGACCCTGCACCAGCCTCGCTGCGGCGACGAACATAGCGCAGACGTCTACCTGCTCCAATCCAGTCCGGCTGGTGTGCTTCCAACAATGCGACCCCTCAGAATGACGTCAAAAGTGTTGCTGTTCGTGCCATGACAGCTTTCCAACCAGAGTCCGTTCCCAGAGTCGGCATAACCTTTCTCCGATCGCCTTAACCTGTATGTATGTCATCTTCGCCCTGCACGTCACTTGGATCGTCACACAGATGGACATGATCGGTGTGAAGAAAGAGCGACATTGCTTGTCTGCGCATATACGTAGACTGCTTCCCCGATTCGGCAATTTGTACAAACATAGAGTGCAGACACGGGATGCACAATGCACATGCCAAGAGCAGATAGGACTCTCTGGAAGACGAAGCAGACAACTGATGAGAGGACTTGATCGGTTTGTTTTTCACGTATTGCCTGGCGGGGAATCCATCTTGCCCGTGATTGCCACGGTAGACTCGATATGGTACGAGAACGGACACTACAGGCAAAGTTGGCTGGCTTCACGAGACCAATTGCTTCGATGCCTTTTCGCTGCACGGCGATCGGACATAAGCCTTCGCCCCCACCCTTCAACTACATGAACATTTGCTAACGCTCATCATAAATCACGGCTACCTTGTCTTGTGGCTTGGAATGCGATATGAATGCTAGTCAACGAAGGATGGTGGCCTAATAGCAACTGCATAAATAGTTGTCGTCATCTTACCAGGACGAAACGCCCACACAACAACTCGAACTCCTCGAAGATTACTGTAGCGGCCACTCGACCAAGATTGTTTGCTTCTACTCCTTTTCAATGGACGCATTTGAGAAATACCTCGAGAAGGCGACTGCCAAAGGCTCCGACATTGTGCCCGGAGCGGTGATGGTTGTCGTCGATAAGGATGGTACCTTCCCCATACTATCTCCAAATATACGTATCTCACACGTGCTGCAGGCAAATTCATCTACAAGAAGACCGCAGGTTACAATGGCGTCACTGAAGATGCGGAGCCTATGGACTTCGATCAAACCTTCTTCATTGCATCCTGCACAAAGCTCATCACCGCTATTGCTGCCCTGCAAAGCGTTCAACACGGTTTAGTCACGCTAGATGAACCAGTCGATCAGTACCTACCAGAACTGGCTTCCCAGCCCATCGTTCAGATGGAAGGCTCCGAGATCAAAGTGCGTCCAGCCACGAAGTCTATCACGCTGCGTCAACTTATCACGCATTCCAGTGGCACGACGTACGGTAAGTGTTTCTAGACGGACAGCACACAGCATGGACTGATTTCGCCAACTTGTAGACTGGGCTTCTCCAAGTCTTTACGCGTGGCGAGCCTCACGCGGCGAGCTACCCGCTCTGATAACCGATGGCAACGTGGCTAAGAAGTATGCCTATCCACGGACCTTCGAAGCTGGAGAAGGATGGGAATACAGCGGTGGTTTCGATTGGACCAGTTTGCTCATCACGCGTTTGACCAACATGAGCTTCGAAGAATATGTCGAAACCAACATCGCGAAGCCTCTCGGTATAACTTCATTTACCTGGCATCTCAATCGCAAGCCCGCAGTGGAAGAAAAGCTGATGCGCACGAGCACTCGGCAAGACGACGGCAGTCTCACAGATGGCCCAACACCCTTTTGGTCTGGCGATCCTGTTGGAGAAGGTGGTGGAGCGGGCTTGTACGCCAATGTGTACGACTACACGCGCGTGCTTTCCGATCTCCTCAAACCATCGCCTACCATCCTCTCCAAAACCATGGTCGACGCCATGTTCAGCCCGCAGTTCCCCAAAGACAGTCTCGCAGCCAAGGCACTCGTCGATAACGCTGAGCTCGCTTATACTTGCACGCTGGACGCCAGTATGGAAGGCGTCAAACCGAACTTCGGACTGGGTAGCCTGTTGTTGATGGAAGATGTGGATCGAGAGGACTACTTCAAGCCAAAGGGTACATTATGCTGGTCAGGACTTCCGAATCTACAATGGAGCGTCAACCGTGAGAGGGGGATCGCGCTTTTCTTTGCCACGCAGGTGTCACCTTGGGCAGATCGCAAGACTTTCGATCTCGTCGCAAGATTTGAGACGGCTGTTTGGCGAAACCTGAAAGCGTAGAGTTGGCGGCAGTTTATAATTCGTAAGATGACTGATTTCTTCGCAGTGTACTTTTGCTATGCATGCATTGGTGTCTCTCACTTCAACGCTCGCGCTTATATAATTGAGTCTGTGCGCTACTGCGGTGGTCGAGGTGAGCGTGGAGATGACTACCTAGGTAAGTTTCCGGTGGCGCTAGTTCTCAGACTCGCACACCCGTCCTGCCTCGTCACCGATACTACACCACGGCCGACCCACCAACATCGCAATGGCTGCCAAAACACCAAACATGTCACTCACTGAAATCGGCTTGCCGGAGGATCCTGCTGCTCCAGGTACCGATGCAGATCAGCCTTCTGTTACGAACAAAAATCTCCTTAATATGGTATGTTTTAAGAATGTTAATTGGGTTCTTGCATTGCTAACTATCGGGAGGTTTGCGACGAGACCAGCGATGCCCACTACTGCTCCTCTACGCACCCATCGAAAGAAAAGAACACACACCAAACAACTTCACCCTCACCCGACGACACCGACAAGCAGTCGCATGCTGCGCATGACCATATGAAGGCCTCAGTCACCAGCAATACTGGATCCAACACCTTTCCGTTCATGCGATTACCCGCCGATATACGTCTTTGCGTCTATGATCAGCTGGTGGCCATGCCCGTAACTCGATTACTTGCCGGACCTCGCCTGCAAATATACCATACAAAGCCTTCTGTGGGAATACTGAGAGCCAGTCGACTAGTTCGCGAGGAAGCCTACTCTATCATAGAGCGTGGTTGTTTGGAGATACATCCATCAATTACCGTCGATGTTTCTGCGAACAGCAGCCCAGTCGATTTGTCACAGCACCTGAATCGGACCGAATATCTGTTAAATGATCTCATGTACTGGTTTGGGGTAGCTCAGCAGGAAGATAAACTACACAGTTGCAGTTCTGGCGAAATGCATCGATCGACTCTGCTTAGTCTCAATCAGTGGATCGAGTGCCAGTTCATCAATGACTGGGAAGATGCTCCGACACACTGCGACAACAAGGCTGTCACATTCGAGTTCATGAAGCGGGCAATACTTTCTCTGCGAAAAGGAACGTTTGTTATGCATCTCATATTGAACGACAGCAATCTCTTCTTGGCTCACCACGGCGATGACTGGTCCTCCCTTATCGGAACCTTGATCGAAATTTCAGCCGCGTGTCCCTCTTCTGTTCCCGGCATGCTTCGAATCTCGGTAACAGCAGATTGCACTGCTCGCATGCTAGACGTTCTCAGTAGTCCTGGCCTCTATGAAAGACGCCTGTCTCCTAAGATGTGGAGAGTTGATGTGGTTCAAGACGCCACTCAACTACTGGAGAGCTCATGAGCAGTGGCTGGAAGAAGTAATCTAGAAGGCCTTTCACTGGCGATGGGTTCCTCTCGGATTGCTTTCCGTCATGGTCGTTTTTCGTGGTGGCTATTTGGCAAGGGCTTACCATAGCAGTCAAGTCATACTTTGACTAATATGAACTGTATAAATGTATACTTGACTACTACAGACCTTGGCATCGACGTCGCGTCTTCCTCTAAACCTGCGGGAGGACCTTCTTCAACACCTCAACCAATCCCTTGATCTCCTCCTCTGTGTTATAATGCACCATACTGACTCTGGTCACTCCCTCCGGCTCCAGCTTCAGCAACTCATCGCAAAGTCTCTTTGAGTAGAAATGTCCCCACCTAAACCCGTAGTTACTAATCTTCTCCGCCTCAGCCACGATCGCCTTGCTGCTTATGCCCTTGACCGTGAACGAGATCGTTGGTACTCTTTCCTTGCTATCGCTCGAGGTAGAACCCAGGACCGTGACATCTGGTCGTGAGTTCAGGAAGTCGAGAAGAATAGCCTGCAGCTTTCCCTCATGCTCAGTGATGGCGGGGAAAGCGTCGGTGAGGTAAGCCGTGATGGTCGGAATGGACTGCACGCACTCGTAGTTTGAGCCTGCGAATCCGATCTTATCTTCGAGGGTCTTCGTGGGGTTGAAGAAGTGGGCCAATGGTTTCATGTGTTGTTGGGCTGAGTTGCTTGCGTAGAGAGCGGCGACATGTGGGCCGTAGACCTGTGTCATTTTGTCAGTACCCGCTGACAAGGAAGTAGAGTAGATGCCGGACGAACCTTGTACCAACTGAATGCGTAGAAATCGACTCCAAAATCCTTCACATCAATCGCACGATGCGGCGCGTAGCTAACTCCATCCACGCAGAACAGCGCGCCAACCGAATGCACCGCCTCTGCAATAGATTTCACATCATGGATCGTCCCCAGAATGTTGCTCACGTGCGTGCATGCTACGAACTTCACTTTGTCGCTCAACAGCGGCTTGAGGTTCTCGGCTGTGAGTTTGAGACCATCCTCCTTTGGAGACGCCCACCACTTCACAGTCAAACCGAGGCGCTCGGCCATGAAGAGCCAGGGCTTCGCATTAGTCTCGTGCTCCATCTTCGAGAGGATGATCTCAGAGCCGGAAGGAAATTGCAGGGATGAGCCGAGGTTCATAAAGAGCTGGGTTGTTGAAGCACCAAGAACTGGTGGTCGTTAGCAAAGGAGTGTGAATGAGCTAGAGGCTACGTTACCAATCTCATCGCGCCCAGCATTCATGTACTTTGCAGCTGCCTGGTAGCCCTCCTCGTACTTCGTATTCGACTGGGTGCCAGTATGGTATGAAGCGCCGAGCTGAACGTTGGTCTTGGAGAGGTATTGCACTATCCTAGGCTCATATCAGTTTTTCTATGTACCCACGATATGAAAATCAACTGACGAGTCAATCGCATCACCCAATGCCTGACTGCCGCCGGCATTGTCGAGGAAGACCTGATCTTGCTGAAGTGCGGGGAAGCGCTCCCGAGCTTTCGAGATATCGAACGTCATGATGCTAATGTCGGATTATCAAGAGCGACGTGAATTGAAGATACAGTATTGAGGATTTCAGGACTTTTGCTAAGATGTTGTATACCTATGATAGCCGCCGGCACGCCCTATGCAGATAGTGCGGGGCTTTGCTCAATGCAGCAGGTGCTAACATCAACCAGTGACGGCATTGCCTGCCCCACGTTACGCCAGTAACTACAATGCGCATTCTCGAGACCAGAAAACCATTTCGTGAAATGAGTAAGATGAAATACCGAGAAGGATGTCCATGCGACAGGCCGCCACGCACTTGCAAGGCCATGTTACCCCAGGTGTCGACAAGCCCGATAGCTCCACCACGTTCGGCCCTTTTCCCGGAGCGACCGACTCTCAGTCCGCATCGGAGCGCACCTCGATGATATTTGGATGGGAGAATCCTTTGCCGAACCTCTTCCTATCAAGATAAACGGTACCTTGCGCCTGGAAGAACGCCAACAGAGTAGCCAAAGCCGACGTGTCAAGATCGCAGGATCCTCCCTCACCAGACTCGAACTCATCGTCAAGCTCAATGCCATTCTCGTAGCCGTGGGCTAGAAAAGGTCCACGGAAGTAGTTGCCTGCAGCTGGGCCCAGCGATTTGGTCAAACTCGGAGTGGTGGGCAGGTTCTCGTTCATGTAGTTGTCATGATAGTAGATACCGACCCGGTGCGAGGGTATGCGCTTGAGGGTGGGCCAGGTGTGTGATATGTGATTCAACATGTTGCGACCGAGGAAAGGCTCGCAGGATATTGATCCGAAGTCCTTGACGTTGCCGTATTCGATCCAGACGAAACGCGGCAAAGGCTCATCTCCGGGGAAGAGGAGACCGCGAAAGAAGGTTGCACCGGGTCGTGGCTCGAGATCTGCGAAGGACTTGCAAAGCATCTTGTGCATCTTCCAGTCTTTCTTTTGACAGGCGGTAGAGCAGTAGCGTGCGTTACTACAGGTGGAACAGCGTTGTTCAGCAGGCTGTTTGCAGACGAAGCAGGCATGGGGAGTTGTAGGCGGAGCTGGCGTCATATCTTCTGAGTTGATGATCGTTAAGAAGGTGCAATGGAGAGCAGTGGGTAGTAAAGTAGAGATAGAAAGTTATAATTCATAAAAGACTGCTCACTTGCGCATGACCTTCTCACTCAATCCATCGCACGGACCCCAGGGCCGACTTTGTCTCTCACCTCGGCTTTCCACGTATCCAGTTGGTCTGTCCCAAATGAGTCGAAATGTCCTTCCAGGCGTCCAGTCTCGGTAATCACACTACCTTTACCTTCTTCCAAGAACTTCCCCGTGACCTGCGCAGCGATCTTCAACAGCTCTTCCGAAGGCACACCGTCCGTCTCGATATCCTTTTTGCCCGCGGCCGTAGAAAAGACAAAGCCAACAACAAACGGCATGTTGCTCTTCTGTGCTTCCTACTGTTTTCCAGATTTGGCAGCAATGATGGGACTGAATTGTTCTTTCATCCTCCCCATCAACTCCCAGCAAAGGTCGTGCATGGTGAAGTAATCGAACGTGATTTCTGGAGCCTCGGCGTGGAGAGCAGTGGCTAATTTCTGGATGACGTGGGTTTGCCTTTGAATGGTAGGTGCGACGGCGGCGAGGGACGAATGATGGCATGCGCCGTCTTTGATCGCGTCTTCAATGGCTTCGGCTGTGATGAGTCGTTCGTCGCCATTTGTTGCAATACGTGAAGCCATCCAGGCCGATACTGGACCCTTGAACTTCAACAAACGTGCGTTTGCTTTGGTTTCCTTGACCTTCGTGTTCCTCTTCGAACTTGCCCAGTTCGTTGCTGAAGCACCAATAGCCATGAGGTAGTTCTTCCAATGTCCCTCAAAGTCTTTAGGGGGCTCGCCAATCAAGCAAGCCGAATTTCCTTGCATATCCCACAGCGTCTGAAGATCCTTCCACTCTTCCGAAAGAAACTCAGTCTGGCGCAAGGCATGGTATAATTGCGTTGCGCACATGACCGCACCGGGTGTTGCGGCGTACTTGACAGCTTCTCTATGGAAGACGGTTCGTGCATAATGGATCCTGCAATATTGGAGTTACAAAGTCAGTATACGTCTCACATGTACATCGTACTGTGAGGACTTACCAAAGACCACAATGTGTGGGGTTGCGACGCCACATGGTATAGTCCTTGTAGGGAGAGGTAAACGCCGCCCGGACAAGTGCGAGAGGATCGACCTTCATGATCTTCTCAACTGATTCGACCAATTTTCTCATGTCGGAAGAAGCTCTAGGGTAGACCTCAACGTATCTCTGAAGTGTAGTAAACTCGTTGCGCATCTGCGTCCAACCCGCACCAACCTCGGTAGAGTAGACAATGTCGAGATATATTTGAAAAGCAAAGCACATCCAGATGGGTGGTTGCTTGTTTGTATTTTCCCTTGCAAAGGACTTCCGCGCAGCATCGAAAGCGATGACAAACTGATCCTCAATCACCATCGGATGATTGTGTAGCAAGGGAAGATCCTGAAACAGCTCTTGCAATGTCGACTTATCGCGAGCATACTTTTCCCTGTTCGTTCTAGGTGGTGGGCCTTCATTTTCGTCGAATCGACCCCATTTGCCATTGTAGTCCATAATGTGCCCGTTCATGTTATTGTTGAGGTAGACCAGGAGGCCATAACGGGCGTTGACAAACAGGGCATTCGCGATGTCGTAGGCTTTGAAGTTATAGTCGTCCGACCAGCAGAACCAGCCTTTCGCTTCGGGATCAGCGCCAGCTTCTTTGGCGATAGCCAAGAAGTACACCTCGTGGAATGGCACGCTTTCGACCAGATGCTTGATCACTGGGTAGACTTCATCTTCCATGCTGTGCGCAAGCTGGATCGCTGTGTTGGTCGCTACCGACACAGTTGCCAGGTCGAGTTCTCCCGCATGATGTCGACCCCACAGGTCTGCAATCTCAGCACGAAGGCGAGAGAGGTCATCCATCAACATGGTCATTGCCATGAAGGCTTCAATGACGGAGTCGTTCCACACTTCAGCAGTGTAGTCCAGTTCCACAGGCTTCGGCGGAGGTGCGACATCTGGTGCAGCGAGAAACTCGGCCGATGGCTCATACACATCCAAGACCTCGAAGACATTGCGAACTCTAGTCTGTCTGATTCGGTCTTTGTCACTCCTTGGCGTAGCATTCTTGATGCTGTTGAGATCGAGTGCATTGGTCCGTATCAAAGGCTTGAGTGCGTCGCGCACGCTTTCCAAGACAGTGACAAAAAAGCTGTGACGGTCATCAGACGGCTTGTCGACGGCTTCGCCGGCAGCTGCCAGCTTTTTCGAGAAAGCACTTCGAACAGAGATCACTCTATCAAGTGCAACGTTGAAGTAGTCTGGAACCTCTACGTTGCTGCCTTTGACACCAGCGATGTGAGCAGACAAAGGTACGAAATCCTTGATAGCAAGGGTGTATTTCGGACTAGACGTCTACTTGTCTGATCCACTCTGCGCAGTATTTCCGGCTTTTCTGGCTTTGCCTTTGAGTCTTTGCGTCTTCTGTTCCGCAGGAGCAGGTGGTTCGAGGGGCTTGTTGTAGCCAAACGACTTGGCTGTAGTCGCGACTACAGGAGAGCGGAATTAGCGCGTGCATCTCTCGTAACTCTAACCGCAACTTACGCCATGATGCCACGACATCTGTATCGTGTTTGTATTGCTGGTAAGTGCTTCGTAGGTTGTTGGCCGCCATTGTGGATATGCTACTGTAACCGCTTCTATTCCAGCCGAACTGACCTCAGTACGTAGGTACTCAGGTATGCAGACTATCCTTTTCTAGTGAGTAGAACTTCGGAGGAGATATTTTGAGTGTGTTGTCTTCGCTACCATAGATTGTCAATGGGTGAGACGGCTTTCTGGCGGTGCGCGGAGATATTGCTGGGTCCTTCCCCGCCACGCGTCGCGTCGCGATCGCGACAAATCGCTTTCTGAGGCACGCATCGAAAAAAGCAAGTCCCACCCTCTGACATCTTGCGTTGCAGAGTTTTCTAAGCGCAACCGGTTCTCCGCCCCGCCTATTGCTAATTGATGCAGACTGAAGTGTTGTTTGGGTGTACTCCCAGTGGTAATCTGGTGTTGCGCGCCTGAATGATGGGAGGCCGAGCCGTCCACGGGTGGAAAACCGCCATGCTAATTCCGGACTAGCTTGAATGACATGCTGTGCGGCACAGCGAGCACTTGCAGCAGTGCAATGCAGCCCATCTCAATCACCCTATACTCCATCAAATTGGTGCATCTAGAGAACGGCTCTGCACAATGGAACGGCTGCCACCGCTTCAAACATCCAGAAGTGAGTGTGCTAAACATTCGCCTTACTACGTCATCATCTAATGCTCTCCAGGCGACAGCACCAGCTCGTTGACTACTCTACCAAACGAGATACTACTCCAAGTCTTTTCGCATGTCGATTTGCATAGGTCCATCCGTGTATTGGGCTATATTCCGGATGATCCCCCTCCAAGCTCTCCGGACGAGTATCTCGTTTCCGATTTTCGCGCTAATTCTCGCTCGCTGCTCAACATTGCGTTGACGTGTAAGAGGTTCACGGTTCTGGCTCGCGAAGTCCTGCTTTCTTCGCTCGTGCTCGAGGTCGGCTTCCCAGGAACATTGAATGAGCTTTCCAATTCGGACATCTACGGCCTGATCTGGAGATTGCAAGCACGACCGGAATGGAAACGACATATAAAGCAGCTGAGGTTATGCTTACCGTCGGAAGATCGTGGTATCATGAAGTTTAATGGTCGAGGTCCAGTAGAGCCTCATGTGAACTACCTCGTCTACGAGAAGGCGCGTGATATCGTCGCTTCCCTCGACCTACCTGCTTGGTGGAAAACAGGGAAGATTGCAGAACTGAAGGGCACCTTCGCACATGCTTCAGCTTCCGTGTTCTTGGCTCTGCTACCAAATATTGCGACCTTGTGCATATTCGACCCATACTCAAATCTTACCCTCGCTGAGGCGCATTTCCAAGACACGCGCCGTTGGCAGAAATTCGCTTCAACACAAGATTTTGCTTCAAGGCTACCGACCGCACATGTGCTATCCTATTTGAAGTACGAAAGCCCCTTACCGCCGCTATTAGGGGGTGGCTTGGAGCACTATCCCAATCTGCACACTCTCGACCTGAGCATCAGACTTCAAGGCCAAATACACTCGCAAATTCGCATGGCATCCGAGCATTACCTCAGCGGCCATCGTGTACAGCCAACAATCCGACATCTCCGTCTAGACTTCGAGGTCAGAACCGTCGGCGTATGGAATACCACCTCTCGAGCGTGTATGACGAACGTACTCCGCGCCTTTCCCAATCTTCAATCACTAGAATACTACGCGGAACCGTCGGACAGTAAGAACCCGTATCGGAGTGTCCGCGCGTTTCCTGCCTACCAGGCAAACATCCAATACTATCCTACCGGGCCGTCTGCTTTCGAGGACGATGTCTACGTGGATGAGCAGTACTGGGATCGAACGATATACGATGCGCGGAGCGAAGTTACCGACTACCAGAACCTCGTGGACGGCATGGTACATTTACGACCAAATCTGCAAACCTTACAGCTACCGGGTGGGTTCTGGACACTACCGGGTGCAATGCGCAAACCATTACCGCGATTCGACCAATTTGAGCAGCTCAAGAAACTGGTCATCCCTCAAGCAGCGCTCATATCGATCAAGCTCGACAACATGCGTTTTGACGCCGTCTTTGAGGGCGATTTTGAACTTTCACCGACACAAGCTCTACCAATATATTTGCAACACCTCAAGATCTTCGACGTTGACTTGACATTCTTGGAAAGCAGATGGCTACAAGATCTCTTCGGCGCGCAGAAGGCAGAGAACCATTGGCCAAGGCTGCAGTGTGTAGAGATCTTGATGGGGCCTACGGTCACAGGGCTGTGTCTTGAGGGGTTGAAGGCTAGACAGAGCAATGCGGAATTTTGGATGCTGGTGGATGGTGCGAGCTTTGGGGTGGTGGTGGGAAGGGATGACGAGGGGCCTGATGCGTGAGGTGGCTCACGACTGTCATGTACGAGGCGGGAATATGTTCACAGCGGCCTTTGTTCGATACAACGAGATCATGTAAATGCCACGCTGCTTCGAACGAATGGCAAGGAAGTCGAAGTCGTATAATGTGGGCTTTAGAAGGGATTAAGATGCACCTGTCAAACTCTCATCATTCAATGTAGGCAACTGGAGAGATCTCGCGCGTGGGATTCAACGAGGAGAAGATAAGTGGTAAAGTTAAGTGATTCGTATAAACAGTATGCAAGTCTATATATGCACAAAGAAGTCGTGGTATATACAAGACTCCGCCCGACCAAGCGAAGTCCGATCATCCCATCATAAACGCCGCGCTATCATCGTTCAATCCTCATAGGTATCATCTAATCCAAAAGTAATCCCACCCAATAGTATCAAAGCACACACATTTAGACCTTGGTCTCAAACATGCGGGCCTCGACGTCCTTGCCAGCAAGCACAGAGTCGTTGTCAATAGCACCATCAGTAGTACCGACATGGCTCTCGCTGTAAGCATCGAGCTCGGCGCCCTTGACCATGTTAAGGTAGATGGGGTAAGACCAGGCAATCGCGAAGAAGATGAGCGGGATGCACATAGCCTTTCGTGTTCCGATGCGGTCAGCAACGTTGCCGAGAATGACGGGGCCAACGGCACCACCGCAGACGGAGGAGACGAGGAAAGAAGCACCGCGCTTGGTGTGGCGTCCGAGACCGCGGAGTGTAAGGGCGAAGATGATGGGGAAGATGCAGGACTCGAAGAAGAGGACGATCATCAGCATGCTGAGACCTCCCCAGTTGGGTCGGGTGGCGCTGCCAGTGTTGGTGCCGATCGCAGCGCTGATAAAGATCATGATCAGGGTCTGGAAAGCGAGGAGTACGTAACGGGGCTTGCCGCCGTAGTACATGAGTCCGGCTGCTGCGAAACGTCCGACGGCGAAAAGTGCTTGAGCGATGGCGTAGAAGTTGGCTCCCTCGTGGTGGCCTTCAGTGACGGAAAGGTCAGGGCGTGCCTCAGCGAAGTAGTTAATAAAGTAGGCTAACGAGGATATCAGTATAGGTCTATTGGAGTGGATATAGAATGTGGTGAGGGTGTAGGATGGATAGGGGGAATTTTGAGGAAGTTTGGGGAATTTTCGGAAAAAGTGTAAAACTTACCAGCAACACCAACTTGACCAGCGACGTAAGAGAACTGAGCAGCGGTACCCCAGAAGAGAGTGTACTGCTTGCGGAGGGGCTTGTCGACGTAACCAGTAGCAGCGGTGGTCATCTCAGCTTGGTCGGCCATGTCGGAGTCGGTGATCTCAGGAATGGGAGCGAAGTAGAAGACAACGGCGAGGATACCGACGAAGCCAGCAATACCAAGGTAGACCCATTGAACAGCCTCGAGAGACTTGCCGTCGGTACCAACATTCTTGAAGATGACCTGAGCAGCGAGGACGGGAGCAACGACAGAGCCGACAGCCTGAACGGACTGAGACAGCTCAAGACGGAACTCGGAGTACTTGGGAGGACCGCAAACAGCAATGTAAGGGTTGGCTGAAGTCTCGAGAGTCGACAGACCAGAACCAGCAAGGAACATGGCACCGCAGAAGCCACCGAAGCTTCGCTTGACAGCCGCAGGCCAGAACATAAGAGCACCGACACAGTAGATGGAGAGACCGAGAATGAAGGTGTATCGGTAGCCGAACTTGCGGAGGAACCATCCAGAGTATGTCAAAGGACCGATGAAGTAAGCACCGAAGTAAGCAGCCTGGAGACCAGACGACTCTCCGCGAGTGATGTCAAGAGCGACCTGGAAGCGAGAGTTGAGGACATCGAGAAGACCGTAGGCGAATCCCCACATGAAGAAGAGGATAGTGACCAAGGTGACGGGAACGATGGATTGGCGGACCGTGAGAGCGGAAGCTCCAGTGACGACACGGTTGTCGACAGACTTGCGGCGAACCTGTTCGTCGACGACTTCAGCGACTGAAGGGCGGCGAGCTTGCTGCTCGTGGACTTGGTCCAGAGTAGGCTCTTGCGAGCCGTTGTTTCCAAAGAAACCCATGGTGATGGTAGGGTAAAGATGAAGATTGGGAACGAAGGAGAATATGAGCCCAAGGATCAACAGATGATACGTCTGTAGAGGCAAATCCCAGATAGTGAGAGACGAAGAGCGAGATGCTGATGCTGTTTCAGTGAAGGGATACAGCGCACACTATATATCCGCTCTCCGCGTCTCCAGATACCCATCTCCATGGTATAGGTCGCGACATGGGGCTGGTTCCATCCAGACTGCAATAGCAGTCGGTAGCCCATTCGGTAGTCCCATGCTGGCGTTGGTTGAGCGCGGCGTATAAGCCGGGGTGTTGGGGTAGATTCTACTGCTAACGCATCGCCCCGTACGCTACACCCCAGTATCCGCAAATTTTCATCGGAGCGCTGCCGTGATGGGCTGGCTCCTCCTCGGCGACTCAGTAGCCTGCATATTCTCCCCGAGAGTATAGCCGGCAAACATCGGATGGTGCGTGTCTGTGTCCAATCACCACGTGCATAAGCATGCACTAACAGCAACGCATGGACGTTCTTCTCCGAGCAGTCCCACTTAGTCGTTGAGCCTCATGAGACAAATGCCTCGCAGATGGGGCTCGATAGCATCTCCGCGTTGCCAACCCCATGGAGAGACTGTAGCGCAGAAAAAAACTGGAATGCACACAACAGTGGAGTCCCCAACCCGCAAAATGCCCATCTAGCGAGCTGCTCCAGCGCCTTCTAGAGGGGCGCATCATCTGCACCCCGCTGTTGATCTCAGCGATCTCGCCTGGTGCCATGTCGTCAGGGTCCTTCGGTGCAGAACCTCTAGAAGGCGTTTTTACAAGCAACGGCAAGCGAGGCTTGTAGGGCCAGCGAGTGAACGACAAGCGATCCAGGAAAGATTCTGGGCGCCACCAAGCCTTCTTTGGGGAATTCGTGATCTTGTTTAGCGTTGGTGCGCACCGTCTCTTGGACGCGCAGCCAGTAGCCTCTGGGCTCCCTTGGCATGTTTTAGGCACAATGACATGAGGCCTTGTTGAGGCTCCGACTGCTGGGCCAGGGTGGTCTCGCATGGCCTGAAGCTTGGGGTCTGTGACCTGTTTGCCGCGAGGCTGCATGCTGGACTGTCCTATGGCTGCGCTGCGATATCGCGATATTCGACTGAAGCATTTGGAAAACCGCTCAACATTTGCGGTATTGGTTTAGTACATACCAGCTATGCCTAGTAGCACGGTGGCTTTGCAGATGAAAAGATCTTCACATCGAGCTGAGAGTATCGACAGTGGCTTGCCATATGCTCAATCAGGGTGGATGGAGGGTCTTCATCTCTTCATCAGAAGGTGTAGATTTTGCACTTGCGATATGCATCCGCTGTACGCGACAGCCACGAACTTCGTCAAATGTAGTCATCAGACATGACGCTCACAGCTCAAAGGCCCGTCTCATTCACAGCTGGGCAACCATCAGCCTCCATCTCTCCATCTTTTACTAGCAACTCTGCCGCATGTCTACCAGGTTCACCATCTTTGCCTTCCGCGGGCACTGTACCCAAGCTGCAAGGGTGCCTGCACCACTGGGGTGGAAGCTGGGGTCGACATCTCAACGAGAGCTTCTAGTGTGCTTCTAGCGTGCTTCTCCGCATGCTCTTTCTTCTGCACCACGCGCATGTAAGCTCCAAAATGACGTGTCGCATGTCAGCGCCACTCCGCAAGTACCGTGTAATTGGTCACGCGAGGTGCTGGCGGGAGGTTTGTCGGGAGATCAAAGGCTAGGCGTCGGAGTTGTCTCACGTGAACACTTCTGGGCGCCATGGCCTGGATCACGAAAGTGTCGGTTTTGGCCGTTCTGCTAACGGAGATGGGGTGTAGTGACGGGAACCATGCACTGTGGTGCGCTGGTAGAGGAATATGTCGCCGCACGTAGCCGGCTAGTGGGTGCCGCTTTCTGCTCGTCTGGCGGTTGTTGTGATATCGTCAATGCGTCTGGGGTGCCCATGGAGCATGGTTGGAGCGTAGGCGATGCCGAAATCACTCGAATCGTGCGCGCAAAGTGCCGGACACCCGTTTGTTGAAAGCGAAAGCGGAGGTGGAAACAAGCGATTGCCTGTGTCTTGCCCCTTCGAGGACTAGTCTTTCACGCAGTCTTGTGCATAGTGGGATGATGAGTCTGTGCAAGGGTGAAGAGGTCGGAGCATTGCCAGCGAGAGCGCCTATTACCTTTACGCGCCCACTCCGTTATCTACTCCATGCGTCTGAACTTTGAAAGGTGGAGCGTTGCCGAAATGGAGATGAACAGAAGAAGCGCAGCCGCATAGATCAGGCCTCGATGTCTTCACGAAACCTATCGTCCACCCTTGACAATGTACTCATCTCCCAACGTAAATCCTCCAAGTACGTCTTTTAACCCCTCATCATAGTCAGGCTGTACGTCTCTTCCCTCCTCGTCCAAGTTGCCCAGATAGTTCGTAATATCCCTCCCATCAAACTCTCTCACCTCAAACCCATTTCCTAGAAACGCCCACATGTTTCCTTGTCTATACTCAATCTCAAAGTCTTCATACCGCGGCGTTTCCATGATCTTGAGAAAGTGGAGGCGCGAGCCGGGCCACATGGTTGCTTGACCATCCGTCTTTCCTTGCTTGAACCAAGAGCGGCATGGTGAAGTCCACGCGGTGCGTTGTAGAAAGAGATCGGCGTGTTGGCGGAATTGCACACAAGGAGCAAGTTTGGGGGCAAGAGACTTGATGTTCTCGACCTGGCATTTTGTAATGACGGAGAAGATGTAGCGGGTCCACACTTCGATCAATGGCATGAAAGAACCATGACCGAGAGGACCATACGGACCACAGAAGGAAAACGTGTTCGGGAAGTTGGGGATACCAACGCTGAGATAAGATGTTACGCCTTCCTCTGAACCCCATAGATTGCGCAGATCATGCCCATGGGCTTTGAAGGGGAACCGCGGCAGCCAGGAGGTGTCGAAGCCGGTCGCGCATATGATTACGTCGACTTCGTGGTGGTTGCCGTCTTGGTCTGTGAAACCTGTGGCTGTTATGGAGCCGATAGGGTCAGTAAAGACAGTGGCGTTCGGCGCAACGAGAGCTTCGAGATATCCCGGTGCTGGCGTTGGACGGCGGCATCCGGGATTGAAGTTCTTGGGTATCATCTTCTCGATGAGACGAGAGTCATGATTGAGCTTGTTACGCATTTCGGTGT
>Ga0265797_10004179_pt1 | contig 22329 bp, 26 predicted proteins | sample P2T30metagenome_FD_192433 | JGI IMG/M metagenome (GOLD analysis project Ga0265797, IMG submission 192433) | Plant litter microbial communities from East Loma Ridge, Irvine, California - P2 T30 | ecosystem: Environmental > Terrestrial > Plant litter > Unclassified | place: USA: California... | reverse complement strand
GACCGCCTGAAGACCAACGACAACCCACCGCTGAACAGGGACTGCGTAATCGCGTATGCGGAGAGCAAGGACAAGAAGAACAAACAAGGTATCCTAAGGCAGGTCAAGAGCGAGAGGTTCGGAGTGTTTACAGAGAGTGACGTCGTCTTTGCAGCGAGGTTCTTTGTTGAGGATTAAACAAGGTTATATGAGGAGGTTGATCATGACGAAGAAACATGTACAGGATACCGTGAAGATGTGTATAAAAAGATGTGCGAGCCTCAAAGTTCTGCCATGCGCTAGGAAAATGGCAAGCTGGTATTAGCCAGACTATGTACAAAACAAGACTCGAATCAAAGCAGAGAGATGTTTTACATGAATGGAGTACTGCATGTAGACTCTGTAGTAGCACCGTGCTCATCGTCCTTGTTGGTCCTGTTACGGATCATCGTTGTGACGTATGATCGAAAGAGTCGCTGTAATCAAATTCATCAGATGACACACCGTCTCCCAGCATATGTCATAGTTTTTTTTTTGCATTATGCAGCATGCCTTCGATGGTATCAACTGCTGGCTCAAGCGCGCGTACGCGATGTCGCGCAATCACATGTTGTCCGCTTCGAGCCTAGCTCCGTTGTGATGAGGTAGCTGCACGATCCATGTGCGAGCCTGTTGTGTTTTGCGGACACGAACGTTAACACGACCACCACATAGACAGGGTTCCCGTCGGCCGGTCTGTTCAGACTAACTCGATATGCGCACATTCAAACCATCGTAGATCAACAGTTTTCCGCAGTCCCTCACACCAGTACGAAGGATTCGAGGAGAGACGAAGAATGACGTTTACGCGTTCTTCCATTGCTCCCAATAGGCATGCCTGGATTAGAGAACCACAGCATAACAACCATGGCTCACCATCATATGAGCCAAATGAGCCAGGATAACCTCCGGCGCATGTATCGCATCTGTTGAAGTATGCACTAAACTTTACAAGCACTCTAACGGTAGTATAAACCTCGAATACCTCTAGGCACAACTATCACCATGTCTCAGAAGCACCCATCTGTCAAAGAAATCCCATTTCCAGGCGCACCAGTCTCCAAGTTGAGCTCAAGACGAGAAGGACCATTCCATAAGGCATCACGCACGCGCCTCTACGTCCTCGACTTTGGCAAAGCCTCCCTACGTTCGTTCGAACGACCCGAAGACGCGATTCAGCAATTGATCACAGCGGTGACTTGCAACGATCCATACTTCCCCTATCCGACTGTCACAAGCGAGGGATGTAGGCAGCTCTGGGACGTTTTCAGAGCGACGTACCTGCATTCGGCTCACACAGTCTCGAAGAACCTCCGACAGAGGTATGGCAAGTGCGCGAGAACTTGGCCAATATGGTTCATAAATCAGTGGGAAAAGAAGGCGGAAGAGCTGTCACAATGGGAGGATGGCGACTTGATTGGATTCGGAGGATGACCTGGCTTAGTATCCCTCATAGACACTAAGGTTTCTCAGCTCCGATGCCTGCAATAGCATCTTGCACACGCTCTGTACTTGCGATCTCTTCCACCTCTTTTTTGTCTTCCAGTTGCTCACCAGCAGCCACCTTCCGCAGAACATCCACCACACCCTGCGTCGCCGTAAAATTCGGACAGTGACCCGTCTCCAATGTCGCAGTCTGCATCCTCACACCCTCTTTCCTCATACCCTCCACAAGCCACTTCTGGTAATCGTACGGAGTGGTCATATCCTTCGCCGAATGAATATACGTAACCGGAATATCGCGCCACGCACAACGGTCAGTCGTGAGCACATCATACATACACTGGCCATTCCAGCGTACCAGGGTGTCAACATACTTGTCGATCTCGCCAGCCGGTAGCCCGCAATCCGCGCCAACAAGCAAAGACTTGGGATCGCGGCTCACGCACGTCATGTCATCTGCGAAATCGAAGGCTAGTGGTATAAGTGATTCGTGGCCGAAGTGCCGGACCATGTCCATCATGCTCTTTCCTTCAGATACAGCGCATGCGCTCATGTATATGAGGTCTTTTACGCCACCTTTTAGCCCTGCTCTTTGTCTGCTTGCGATGGAAAAGCTGGACAGGGCATTGGTGCCGATTTGCCCGCCGTAGGAGTGCATCAAGGCGATTACTTCATCGCCTTGCTTGATAAGTTCTTCTACAGTGGCACGTACGTGCGCGGTATCGGCAGATAGATCTGCATTCGGTGGGCGAGAGCCATTGGTGGAGGGCAGCTCTGGTATGGAAACTCTGAAACCTGCGGAACCAAGTGCGTCGTGCAGTTTTATGTAGGATTGGGGTTTGTGCCAGCCGCCAGGTATGATGAGGACTACTGGGGTTGCTGGAGAAGACATCTTGAGCTGTTCCTGAGTTTCTTGAACTGAGGGTTAATACGCGCTTTGCAAGACGCTCTGGATTAGAGAGAAGTTCGAACAGATTTAAGCAGTTCCTGACCTACGATGTAGCTCAGTTGTTAAGATTGCTGACGTTGGCTGGGACATGTAAGCTGGTGGCCTGAACGACGCCCCACGCCCACCTCCGACACCAACTTCACGTCGCAAACATCAATGCTGAAAGTGTCTGACTGAAGCAAGTAATTTCATCTACGATACACCAGGTCAACTCATAGTGTTGTTCAGCCTCGCGCTAGTCTTACATGCAGCAGCATGACATGGTGGTCTCATGGTTGGCGAGGCGCAGCAGCCCCCAGAGCGGTTGCCAATATGAAATTCGCTCAGCCGCACCTTTTCTGACATTCAGCCTTCCTCATCTTTTTCTTGCATCTCTCTCTCATGTCACGAATATGCCATATCCGTCATGTCGATGAACGCCTTAGTCGCCGATGGATCGCCCAACTCAGCAGAAACTCCCAACGTCGCCTCCACACAGTATTCGCCTCTTCCACACGATGGTGACAGTTTTCGACTTCTGCGCGTGCTGCCTAGCCCAATTTCAATTTCACGGATCCGATGCGAATTGTATACCGCTTCCATCTCGCGCGAAGAAGACAAATACATCGCTGGGTCGTATGTTTGGGGACCTCCAGAGCCTTCAAAACCGATAGTCATAAATGGCAAATCCTTCCAAGTGCGCAGTAACCTTTTTCGCTTTCTGCGAGCCTTTCGCAGCCGCCACCGATCGCAAGTTATATGGATAGATGCCATCTGCATCAACCAAGACGACATCCACGAACGAGGTCATCAGGTGCAAGAAATGAAGCGGATATACTCTAATGCGAAATGCGTTTACTGCTGGCTCAACCTCAAGAATGCGATGCCTTATACCAGCATATTCAGTTCGCATCGTGTAAAAGATCTCCTCTATTGGCGTCGCAGAGATGAGCGTCGGTGTTTGCGACACGAAAAGCAAGCGGGATACTTGATACAAGCGGAATACTGGTCGAGGATCTGGATTGTGCAGGAATTCTTGCTTGCTAAAGATCTGACTCTGTTAATGGGAAGTCGCAGGCTTTCTGCCCGCAGATTTGAAATCATTATGCGCCATTGGACTGAAAACCCCCCAGATGGAATAAATCTCTCCAATGCGTCGTTTTTGGTTTCCTTCCGGCGAGGACACCTTTCTCGAGAGTTTGAGCAGATGTTCACACTTTTTGCCGACATGCTATGCTCCCTTCCACAGGACGCCGTATTTGCTTTACTAGGCCTTGTTGGGGAACGGACAAAAGACACGGAGCTCATTGGTATGATTGATTACAGCTTGACCGTATGGCAGCTTCTCCAGTGCATCCTGGCGCGCGATATTATTGAATACCCGCTCCAATTTGCATACCATTATTGGGTCGAAATACTCAGGAACCAAGAAGACAAAGATACGCATATGCACGACGTTCTTAACGTGCAACTACGGCATCAGGCGCATTTATCGCTTCGCGATCTTGATGATAGTCGATATACGAATCTTGACGGATTATCCCTGCGCATGGCTCTTGCTCTGCCAGTAGATGGGTCCTCCTCCAAACCAGGCGTTACCGGAATCATTCTCGCTGTGCATACACGAGATCGACCCACGGTACTCGAGCAAGCTGTTGTGTCATTACAGGTTTACTCCAGTACAGGTCCTGACACAGCAGTGTCCATCCTTTTTGAAGCTTGCGACTCGCAGTGCAGCACCGCCTGCATGTCCCATCGGATCATTGGCTTCGAATGGAAACCGTCTTGGGTACGAGAACATGGACTCGAACTCGAACCCCCCAAGAAACTGATAAACCTACCACTGCTTATGCGCAATAGTGAAAGTAGCCTTCCCATAATCATATCCGAGCTATCACTGGAGTTTAGAGCGATTCTGCAAACTACGAACACGAAGTGTTGTGTGGTTAGAGATAGATTTAGTCAGTACACATTGGAGACGGACCTGGAGACCATGGAAAAATTAGTTGATTTTGTCTATAGCATAAGGAGAAGTCGTGACATCACGGACGACGCCGAGACCCTAGAACACCTGTCGGAGTTTACCAAAGGGGTAGGAAACGACTGGTCAAACGTACAATCAGAAGCCTACTCAAGCTCGGGACCTGCTACAACCATTGCGTAGCGCTCTTCTTTACATATAAGCACATGACGTAAGAGATGGAGAGAAAGCTCTGGAGAACTGCGACTGTAACGTAGGTTTGTTTGTCGTGCCAGTCCAGAGGAGATACCCCAGATAATGGATACATCATCCCACTTCAGACCTCTCAGGCAATGAGTTTTCAGCCAAATGCTGTGGTTCAAATTTCCTTTGAGGTTCCAGGCGCCAATCAAGGTCGTTCTTCTGGTGTCGCTAAAACATATACGAAAATCTTATTTGTAACTTAGAATCAGTGGTAGGATATATGAGATGACGAAGGTCCGACGTATAGTGAAGGCCAGTCACGGCAGTCACGTCGTGTTGGAGCTAGGTTTTATGTGTTTTTGAAGTATTGGCTAAAAGCCGTCGGCTTAAGAATCAGCGCGATAACGACCCACCCCACGAGTCATCGCACGATGCTATAACTGGAGAACGTCCTTCTTCCCTCATCGTCAAAACCTCATTAGACATTATTTAATTTTTATTTCTTCGCTGACTCATCAATCAAACCAAGCACGGTTTCGATACGAAACATTCTCCCCGTAGCTCAGTTGGTTTAGAGCGTCTGACTGTAATATCTGCTGTTATCAGAAGGTCCCTTGTTCGACTCATGGTGGGGAGATCAGTTCTTTTTTTGCACCTCTTTGAGAGGTGCATGATCACTGGTTCGGTTCTTGAGGCAGAGAACGGCTACGGCTTTTTTTGCTCGATGCGCGTTGCTCTTGAGGTGAAGACGTGAGAGTATCGCGTCTTTTGCTGAATGCGTGGGATTGGTGGGCAGCGGAAGCGAGGGGGCTATGCGCTACCGAAGCAGCTGTTTCCGCTCGCCATTTTCACCCAACAAAGATACGACGCCTTTTCCTGGTAATGCATCATATCTGCTGAAGAAAACGTCTTTTATTCCTACATTCTCAATTGCAACTATCGCAACGCCGTGATCATATAGAAGGAGGGCTTTATAGAAGAAAACTTCAAGTATGGTGTAAATCGGCGCTTAATCTGCCCGTCAACCTTCTTTGATAGTTGATTGCCATGTGTGTATTTTGAATCTGACTGCCATGAGCAAGTTTATTTGAGCCCAGTTTGCGGAACAGTTGTGCGACATCGCGTAAGACCGAAGACTCGGTGACGATGCCTCAGATAGTGTACCGCGGCCGACGTCTCGAGAACTATCTGAGCAGTATTGTTTGCGCACTATAATCCTAGCCAAGTGCTAATCGAGTCGCGTGAAATGACTGATCGAGACCGAGGACGACGAACTTGGAGCTGTCTTGGTTGCTATCAGCGTCCACGTAGAGTTCGATCAGGCTAGTAGTAAGCTCATTCTATATTATCAGCAAGCTTGACCCCCATATATGGGTATTCAAGGGCATCTATGCAAGATATGGTTCAAGACAAGCCTGATACGTAGGAGCAAATCTCCGATAGTCGGATGACGTCCGCGATAGTCAGAGTAAGTATACGAGCCAAGCTAGGTAAACCTATAGGCAACAACAACAATGAGCAGATAAACAGTGCCTGTTGTTGCGGAGACCTGCAACTCTTGCAATGACCATTAGATGTCCCGCGTTCTACCGCCGGAGGCCAGAATCTTACTTACTGACAGGATTTCCCCGACTCTATTCATCCAGCTGCAGTACATATCAGCTACTACCACGTAGTGAATACCGAATGCGATCGCCACAGAAATGCCTAATTACGCGCGGCAGAGCGCCCTGGATCTGGATGAAATATACGGCAGCTATGTCAAAAACGAGAGCAACATCGCTATGATGAGAAACATTCGCACCAAGGAGAAAATGAACAGCGCTGTAAGTGACCGCAATTGGCGGAGCTCATACGAAGAAAGTACTGAGCTTCAAACATAGCATCACTGCGAGGACAAGGAGTGTGGCGGCAGTCCAAGCATGAGATGTGTCAGCGCGCTGCACTTTTGCTGGTATCTTGCTCCCATCGTTGACAAAGACAGAAAGTCAGACACATACGGCCAAGTCGTAGTATGTGGCCAGCGCTTCCAGTGCATTTCTCCGAAAGGATGCGCCAAGCATCCGTATCTGAAGGGCTTCAATATCGACATTAGGGACGCGCGCAACGGCTACCCCACCACCGAAGTCAAATGGAAGCTCATCTTTGAGATATTCAAGACCGAATACGATGCAGCATTGGCAGATAATGCGGAGCGGCAAGAACTGTCGAGAGAGTGGGAGGGCATGACCAGCCATCAAAAGCGACGCCAGCGGAAACTCCAGGACCAAGCTGCGTTCCAGAGACGTCGCGAACGAGAGCGTGCTGCTGGCCGACGGGAGACTAAGGAGTTACTATTGAGAGATGACGAGATATCCCTGGCAGAGGATGGAGAACTTGTAGGTATTGCAGCTGGATCATATGGCTCATGTACCGTGCATTGAGCGCCATCTGCTAGACCATCAGTTAGACTAACATACGCTGTTAAGGATGACCACAGGCCTACAACACACGTATCTGATGTATCGCCATCTGCGAAAGCGACACTGAGAACGCGTCCTATCGCAACTCTTCTTCTGACTAAAGACTCCGAGTTACTGTCTGCTACTACAGATACGGGTGAAGTCGCAGACCAGCAAGCACCCATCAAGATACCCGCGACCCGACTTCATCGGAAAGGCACTAAGACACAGGGAGCCAAAGCTGCCTCAGAGCCCGATGAGAAAGATGACATGAGTCCTAGAGTGAGGGATGGTGTGAGGGGCAGCAACGCGGGCATCAGTGTAAAGGCCGGTTTGCGCAACAAGACTGGAGGGTACGCATGCGTATGATCGCTGGGAGGCTGTAATGATCGCGTAACGCGTGGACAAGCATGGAAACTATAGTGGAATCGTTATGTGCTCGACAACTGCATGAATTGGAAGCCGCGTTAAGCCTGTCAATGCTGATGTGATGATCGGGATGGCGCCGTCACGCGATGAGGGCGCGCAGAATTACAGAGTGTAGCTAGATCGTTGCAAAAAAGAACAACCTTTGTCGCATTATCACGTCACAAGTCGCTGTCTTCGAGGCGTTTTGCATGTGCTGACGTGCGTTGTTGTGATAAGCAAAGGCAGGTAAGAGCGCGTCAAGCACGCTAGCTAGCTGATGACGTTTGCCCTTTATGTAAGCGCGCACTCATGTGGATCCTCCGCAGCTGCTTCCTTCATGCCGTTACCCACAACTCTAGTATTCAAAAAATATATTGCCGTCGTCAGCCCGCACAGTCTTACCGCCCGGTCCGCACACATGGCCAAAAATTCAGCTCCTCCGGGAAGGCTCGAACTTCCAACCTCCTGATGGACTGCTACTGCAAGCTGTAACAGTCAGACGCGCTAGCCAATTGCGCCACAGAGGATATATGAATTTTGATGTGCAGATTTTGAATTGACACAGTTCTAATTCCAGGTATTTGCATGTCGAGACGCATGCCCGCGATGATTAGGCCCAACGGTCGCTCCATATCGCGACCTACGTCTCCACCGACCAAATGGGTGGGCCCGGAATATTGTATACCGTCTTCGTCGAGATCTCGGGACTATAGATGTCGATATTGATCTCAGGTTCTACTAGTGATCAGCTGCAGGCTCTCCTTCCAGTCGTCCGTATACGTACGATCCATACTCCACACTCCTGGAATCTTAGCCATGTATTCCTTGCTAGGAATCACACCTTTGTCATCATTGCTGACTTCCAAATGCGCGCATTCAGGGTAAAACTGCGGTTCTAAGCAGGTACGACATGTTAGCGCCTTGCACACAACTTAGACTGGGAAAGAAGCATATACATACTATTCGCCGAATGCAGACTGATAATCTCATGCCTCACCAAATACCTCCCCGCTTTCAACCCTACAGGCACCCTCTCACTCCACAAACTTGGGCTCCCGTCCCACATGCTGAACGCTTTCTGGAACCACTCTCCAGTCTCAATGCTTCCGTCCAATAACCCCTTCTCCCCGATCTTGAACCAGTCTGCCGTTTCGCTGGAGAAGGTCGTGCAGTCGTTGTCGGCGTTGTCGCAGTATGCCATCCATGCTATCATAGGACCGACGGTGTGCACCCAGTACGCGTACACGGCGGTTATATTCTCGCCTGCACGGATGGGTATGTAAGCGCGGGCGGGAGTGCCGGGTGTGTTGCAGGACAAGGATGAGTTGGTGGTTTCGAAGATGGGGTTGTTGGATATCCATTTTCGTTGTGGCATCCACGAGGCAGCGTCTTGCATGGCTTCATCGCCGTAGGGGTCGTAGCTGGAATTGTTGTTAGTTGGGTCGCGACAGTCGTCGTTTAGAAAGACTGTAACATCAAGATCTTACCCTGGGTACCATGTCTCGCCAACAGTATAGTTGAGAGCACCTCCGTGGGCGGAAACATGATGGGCTAGCAGTACAGCGATAGAGGCGAGGAGGTCCCACATCGCAAATGCCTCCACTATGAGATAGCACGGGGGAGCGAGTTATGAAAGGAACACTTGGCTCGGGTTGCGTCAAATGACACCTAGGTTCAATCCGACTACTAATTCACAAGAGACGATATGACGATGAGTGTGAACGTTGTGAAGGCTTCCCCACATAACGCCAATACCTGCTGCATATAACGTACCAAACATCAACAAAGCTACCCTTCTGTCCGGAGCCAAAGTCATAAATCGGCACATATTGGTTTCCTCTTATATTGCCATTGCTCTCAGGTTATGCGACATTCGTCTAGACGCTGCACTTGACGTAAAGTTCCGTTCGGCACCTAGAGCGAACTCATCAAAATCTGACAATGCAACAACCAGTGACATTCATACATTATCCTTCGCGCCGGCAGTCGCTAGTTGATAGACGTGGGGTGCAGGGTTATAATAATGTGGGTAATTTGCGAAAATGCTTGGTTTGAAGCTTGATTACGAACACCTTACTGTTTACCCGGATCTATCTAACAACATACTCTGACGAGTACTGTACCTCAGGTAGCGCAACATCATTCAGAGTATACATGATGGCATTGACAGTCCAAATTCCACGAATCAAGATCGACCCCACCTGTTGATGTGGAGGAATCGAGTGTGAATGGGCATATAACCATCAAGTTCCAGAATGGAACCCTTTCATCATTCTGACTGCCTTCAACTCTCCCAAGATGCGCATCCAATATCTTGCTTCAAGCCTCGCTCTTGTGTCCGGCGTTTTTGCTGCGCAATTGACTCAAGTCTCGAACTATGGCGGTAGTGCGCGAGCGAAGCCTGGCATGTACGTAAAACCCATCCATCTCTTGTATCTAGTTAACACCACACGAAAGGTGGGTGTACGTACCCGATCAAGTTAAGAGTGACGCGCTGGTCGTGGCAATCCACTCGTGTCAATCATCGGCGCAGAAGTACTTCCAGAACTCCCTGATTCCTTGGAAGAAAGGCTCAGATACCAAAGGGTACGTAACAGTCTGGCCAAGCTCGACAACCGAGTGTTGGGATGTGTCCAGCAAGGCTTCGCTGTCGCATAACGGTGGCGGCGATTCGAATGCTATTGCGAATATGATTACGTATGCGATCGATAAGTACAAGATCGACCCTAAGAAAGTGTTCGTCACTGGTGGTTCTTCTGGTGGCATGATGAGCAATGTCCTCGCGGCCACTTATCCCGAGCTCATCAGCGCAGTATCGCTGTACTCTGGTGTCCCAGCTGGGTGTTTCGTTTCCGCCTCCGGGGCAGCAGCAGCGTGGAACAACACTTGTTCTGGCGGACAGTCCATCTCGACTGCGCAACACTGGGGCGATGTAGTTCGGGGAATGTATCCAGGATATAACGGAACACGCCCGCGCATGCGTAAGTTGTGGAGAGCAAGACGCGTGTGAACCATGTACTGACGTATCCAGAATTTTGGCATGGCTCTGTAGACGGAACACTTAGCCCAAAGAACTACGATGAGACGTTGAAGCAATGGACCAATGTATTTGGTGTTAGTACCACACCGACGAGCTCGAAGAAGGATACACCAGAGAGGAACTATCGCACTGATGACTTCGGTCCAAGCGTCGAGGGTATCTGGGCAGTGGGTGTAGGACATAGTGTTCCTTCGCATCTGACAGTGTCAGAAGCCTGGTTTGGCTTGTAATCGATCAGTGACTTTCGCTTGTTCAATGCCCTCCCTTTGGTACTTCTAGTGTATCTCGCCGTTTCGGCTGTCGAGAAGGACTAGTTTCAGGACGCGGAGGTTCTTGGTGTGGTGGCGGAGACGTAGGTGCCGGAGATGCACTACCTTCAAGCGCTGGTGAAGACATGATGCTTGCCGCGTATACGCTGTTTGCCCTTTCTTCGCGAAGCTGACTGTACGTGCGACTGATGCGTTCCAGATCGGGATTTCGCAGAATCTCGCCAGGAACCTCTGGAAACCTCTGAGTCTCCTCATCAACTCGTTCATGGTCTGGATCAAGTCTTTCATGTGCTGCATCCCCGAGGTAATTCCCAGCTGATGTCAACCAACCTCGTATCCGGTTTCTGCCAGCTGTTGGCTGATCCAGTTGGTGAGTATCTTGCCGAATAGCCTGAGAGGCAGGACCCGTATGACGTTCAGAATCAGGATACGTGATGGTCGGGGTCAACTCGATAACGTTGGGCGATTCTGATCGTATACCCAGATCATCCCCCGTCTCTCTATCAGGGCCAAGATATACGGGCGAAGGATACCGTTGAGAAGGTTGTCGCTCACTACTGCGACTGATACGTGATGAATCGGAGTTCTCGGATTGGTTCGGGGGCTTCCCTTTCGGGACGTCGTCGCCGCTGGTTGACCACAGAATATAAAGAGAACCAAGGGCGGCCATGATTGTTCCAGCTATTGGTGACCATTGTCCTAACGAACATGTTAGAAACTGGCATATCGCTATGATCCTCTGCTTACCAATCGAAGCCATGGGCTCAGTCATAAATCGTACTTGTGGACTGAAGAAGTTCGCTTCGCCAACCCCAATAATCGTGATAATCACCCCGCCAAACAACGGAATTTCGATGACGCCCAAGAACTTCCTCACGACGTTGTTGATGCCTTTGAGCTCTCCAACAGTCATATTCGCACCCTCAATCCGAGCGTTGAGAGGCTCAACAGGCCGTCGCCTCTTCCAGTTGATCTCCAAAATCTTATCCCAGGTAAATATTAGAGATAATATCGCGGGGATGCAGAATCCAGCAGAAAGTAGCATGGCGGCGTTGAAGGACAAGATACGCGGCACAGGAATAACATAGACGTCGGACGCGGATCCTCCCCGCATTGGAGATATCGGACCCTCGCTTTCGGAGCACGTCAAGTTACATCTAGCATGTTCGTATGGGAAGTTGGCGGTGCCGTAAAAAGGGTTTCCATCATCATCGCTGCTGCAGGCCGTTGAGGTGACCCGGTAGAATTCCACGCAGAGGGCCAACAATCCCATCAAGATCAGTATCGTCCAGAGAAATATGATGTTGCGCCCTGGAGACTGGAAGTAGGTTCGCGACAGCCTCACAGTCAAAGGCGCTGCCAGAATTCCGATCGCGCAGAACTGGAAAGCCTACACAGTGAAGACATGAAATCAGTTTACGTCACACGCGTATGTTAGATACCAAGAGCTTACTCCATATATATCCATATCAACGCCGCCTACATGGTTCGTTGTTAGATTCGCTCTTCTTGGGTGTTCTTGACGTTCTTGGTGGCTGTTGTACTGACCATTCGTATGCGCCGAAGCGAGCACGAGGGCTTGGAGAGCAGAAATGGCCGGCAGAATCAAGACGGCAGCAAGGCACGTATTTCGCAGCCATTCGGCTTTGCGAAAAGTTACACATGCCGCGACCAGGACATAGTACAAAATCTGTATTCATGCATCAGTTCTCTGATAGGCCCAGACCCGCTCAACACGGGTATGCTAGGATGAGGGAGTACTAACACGCGATCCTGCGCCATAGTTGGATGAAATTGGCCAGGCACAAACGACTTGTACTGCAGGGCTAGACATTGTAGCTGTTGAAGTAGCTGTCGCAACACTTTGCGTCGCAAACGTGGATAGCGCTCGAGTTGCCGAGATGCTCACATAGTACGAGCAAAGGCAGATGAGATGAAGACATTACTGAGCGGACTGTCGCAAAGGGAGAGCAGCGGCAAAGGTAATGCGCACTGCGCAAACGGGTGCGCCTCCGGACAGTAAGGCGTTCCATGTGTGCTGTAGATCTCCAATGATCTGGGGTAATGCAGCCCACCGGTGAACTATATGGCATTGACGTGCTACAGTTGCATAAGGCGAGAGGCTGAGTAGACGGCATGACCAGCCCGCGACTGGACCCTTTTCGAATACGGGTGGGGCTAGTTGTTAGCGGCCCAACCGTCGCCCAGATGCCATCATCTTGTCATCCTCGGCAGCAAGCCTTTTTACAACACCGCCTCTTAGCCTGCACTTATCAAGGTAATACAAAGAGCCTCACTTGCCTACCGCCAGGGTCATGTCGCGCGTCATCTCGCACATGGCACAAGCAATTTCTCGGCATCGGTACTGATCCTCACGGTCACGACTAAGGTCCAGGCACGCCGGCTCACAGATCGCCTGTAACGTCTAGCGTATACATGCACTCTTCAATCGGGCCTTACCAAAAGCCTGATTTGGGCACACTTTAACCGTCAAGATACCTCCTGGAGTTTTTCTGCCCCCAAAAGCAATTTGCACGGCGGCTTCCAAGCATTACTCCAAGACACGACATGATCTCTCAGCGTGCCACCCAATCGGAAAGGCCAGACCTTGATACTAGTAAGATCAAAGAATGGCGCTCTATAGTGACACTGATTGTCTTTGTTTTGACAAGTAAGTAGGATGGTTGTACTGACGTCGCAAACTCAACTAATCCTCAACGCTTATAGACATCAATGTTCTGTTTCCTTTCCACGTTCCCATCTATCTCCCACGGATAATATGGACCCCGTTCCTCAAGATCGTGAGTGCGTTGCGCATCATACCACCACCACAACATCCGACTAGAGTCCGGAATGGCAAGCCTGGATCTTTCGTGCGATTCGACTTTCCAATGAACTTCATTACAGCTCCGCTGGTAGCAGACCTCTTTCTGCTCGCTATCCTTGCTATTGGTGCGAAGGAAGTAAAAGGCGGCACTCTTGGCGATCAGGGTATCGTGCCGTACGATATTATGCTCTTCTTTCTCTCTCTTGCTTATATCGCCATCTCGGTCGACGCCTCCGGTCTCATCAGATGGCTGGCTTTCAAAGTGCTGCAGAAGGGAGGGAAAGTCGGCCATCGACTTTTCTTCTACCTGTATGCCTTCTTCTTCCTTCTCACAGCTTTCATTGGAAACGACCCGGTTATCCTGTCTGGTACTGCCTTCCTGTCATATATGACGCGCGTATCAAGCAACATCAAGCACCCAAGAGCTTGGATCTTCACGCAGTTCTCTTGTGCAAATATCGCATCGGCAATACTGGTGTCTTCCAACCCTACCAACCTTGTCCTGGCTGGCGCATTTGAGATCACGTTCATCAAGTACACGGCAAATATCATCGTTCCGGTTCTTGTTACAGGAGTCGTGTTGTATCCTTTCTTGCTATACATTATCTTCCATGATGAGTCTCTTATCCCTGCATCCATCAAGATGGAGGATCTTCCCGATGAGCTCAAGGTAAGCGACCAAAAAAAGGTGTGTGCTATATACGCTGACAAAATGCTCCTCAACAGAACAAGAAGCCAGTCAATCCCAACATTCCTTTCGCTAAAAGCGGGCCAGAAGAGAGCGACGGTGATCCAAACAGTAGTGACGACGAACAAGAGAAGAAGATGTCCCTCGAGGAAGTTCTGAATCCCTTCTTGGATAAGAAAGGCGCGATTTTCGGAGCAGCAATCATGGCAGCTACCCTTATTACCGTCTTAGCGATCAATGCTGCCTCTCAAGGCACGCACGAACGCCCAGTGTTCTGGGTCACGCTACCCGCCGCATTCGTCATGCTCATTTTCGATCTCACAATGGGGTGGCTTAGTAGAGCAGAGACGCGGAAGATCGCTCACGAGGGCCGACGAAGAGCAGAGACCGCACTCGCCGAAAGGGAGATAAGGAGGAAGTCTATCACACAGGAGGAAGCGGACGCAATCACCCCCGAATCGGATCAGCAAACGAACCAGGACTCTGATGAAAAGTCTCATACCTTGGCTGAGGCCTCCAGTCACATTTTGAGCGGGAGAACACACGAAATGATAAAGCTTGAACCCGTGTCACAGGAAGAAAAGAAGTTGGAGCCAAGCAAGAAGCCAATACCAACCACTCTAGCGTCGCTCGTCGCAGACACATATAGATGGGCACAGGAGACATTCCCGACAACCATGACCGTTTTCCATCATCTTCCCTTGGCGCTGGTCCCTTTCGCATTCTGTATGTTCGTACTGGTCCAGGCCCTGGTCACTAAGGGCTGGGTTCCAGTTTTCGCACACGGATGGGATCACTGGGTTGAGAAGACCGGCACAGTTGGTGCAATCGGCGGTATGGGCTTCGTCTCAGTCATATTGTGCAATGTAAGTTCTCGGTACTGTCGCAGAATGCCAATAGCTAATGTTTGAGTAGTTCGCTGGTACCAACATTGGCACCACAATCCTCATTTCTAGGGTGATCCAGGCATGGCAAGAGATTCACCGTCTGAATGGCAATCCGATCTCCGACCGAACCTTTTGGGGCACGATTTACAGCATGGCAATTGGCGTCAATTACGGTGCCTTCAGTCTGGCCTTCAGTGCATCGCTAGCAGGCATGCTTTGGCGCGATATCTTGGGCAGAAAACACATCCATGTCGGCGGTTTGGAATTTGCACGCGTCAACCTGCCTATCATTGCGATTACTATGCTCGTCGGTCTGGTTGTCCTCGTCGGCGAGATCTACATCATGAGGACAGACGCCCCTTACGATGCCCAATGAGCCTAAAAAAGGCGAAGCGGGCCAGTGTACATATGTGGTAAATACGATAAAATTCAAACAGTTTATATCCGAGAACGAGAGCAATTTTCTTCTTCCGACTTTCTGAGTTGCGATCGCCATGTTCGATAGTCTAGAATTCTGGAGTCTAGATCAGGCCCACTTTATCCGCCGATCTTCAGCGAATCGCCTCCATCTCCAGTCTGCCTGAGCATCAATACCTCACTATACTGCATTCGACTATTACAAAGCTACCACATCTCCGATAGTGCGCGCGCGCCACGGAAGCTTCGAGAGAATGTCAAGATACTCAATCGACGTGGAAGACATGCCTTGTCCTACTACCTTCATCATCATCTCACCGTACATCATGCCGTCTACATACGATTCCCCGATTAGCTTGTAGCCGCCCTGATCAAGCGGCCGTAATACCACCGGCACCTTGCAACCCAGGAGTATGACGACTTTGTCTCCGGGCTCTATTGTGGAAGAACCGATTCCAAGATATCCTCCGCTTGTAGTGAATACGAACCGTTCGAAACAGGCTTGGCCAGCGCTATGCTCGAGAGCTGTCCAAAGAGGGTTAAATGATGCAGATGTAGAGTGGTCGTATTGTTCAGCTGCCAGTTCAGTCTCGACAAGATGCTGTAAATCCACCCCGCCAAATCTCAACTCGCGCATGCTGCGCCAGGCTCGTTCAAAGCCTGAAGCACGTGCGTAGAAGGATGCACGCCTTCGTTCCCAAGCCAAGCTCCAATGTGTTCTTCACAAGAGTGCCTTGCCAGGTGTGCAAGGAAGTCCATCGCCAGGCCGCTACCTTTCGCAGCTGGTCCCAGCGATGCCAAAACATTGGTAGCATTTGAGAAGATGTTTTACATGCGCACTACTTGGATGTTTCGTTCAGCCGTGTTGGACTGGTCTATACATAATGCATATACCCAAAGGCATTGTGAAACCTCGAGACGAACAGAACGCACTGCCATCGCCAGGTTATGGCAGAGGGATGTCTCGTGGCCATCGACGTCCACCAATTCATAGAGGTCGCCATTGCTGTGATCATTACCGTCCGACCTGGAAGTCCAGTTACACGATATTGCTGCGTAAGGGACCTGCGGAATGCACAATTTCGTGTGGAAGATCTGAAATCTGAGGGGTGCTGACAACGATGTTGCAGGTAGAAGTGTTAGTATGCGGAATTCATCCTCTGATAAAGGCCTGAACACCAGCTGCGAGGACATGATGGCTGCTGAGTATGCAACATGCTATATGGAAAGTGGAAAAGAGCGTCGCTGCTGAGGGTACAGCACTGAGAAACTGGGTTTTGAGGGCTACATATCATACGTAACTTCGCGAACGTGACACCTGCGCAACTTCACAGGGCTACTTCCTCTTTCGTGACACCTGCACCAGCAATCGCGGTTAGCGTGTCACTAGCGCGAACCCTTGTTCGCGTTACTCAACACCCGTTGTCCCAATGCTTTATACGTAGCCACATTCGGCAACTTGTCGTCTAGCCCAAGCAACAACGATGGGGGACGCGGCCTCGCTCAGTGACAACAAGCCCACGCTCGAGGCCGCTGAGGCGGACTTTGACAGGTCAGTGACGAGAATTTCGAGACAACTCTTGACTAATGCTCACGTCTTGTAGGTCTCCCGCAGAAGAAATCTTCCGACGCAAACTTGATCCATTGGAAGAAAAAGTCGCGAAGCTGAGGACCAGGCGAACAGACGTGGGCAGCGAATGTGACCAGCTCAGCCGCTTCATCGCTAAGAAGCTATGTCGTACCTTCGCCGACAAGTTTTACGTCACCCTACCGTGCGAGCTCCGCGAGATGGTCTACGACTACGTCTGGGATTGGACCATGCTCTGCCTCACCTTCGACGACGTGACTCTGTACGGAAACAGTTCGGACAATTCACTTGAGTCTCCTCCATCCTCACAGGACAGCCATCAGCAACGGAAGGGGACCAAAGTCGTGCCTTGAGCCATACCTTGCACGCAAGACAACTGTCGTTGCTTCGATTGGTGGGAACTTCCGTGCTGGGCGCACCATGAGTGCGTCGGGATGTACGTCGCTACTGAGGTTGTCAAAGCCTACTATCGCAGCACCCGATCTCTTTCCGTAGAGCCTGACCACCTTGAAGATCTCACTGACCTGGTGTATCGAGATCACTTCCACCTGGGTGTCAAGCCTCTCGATCACATCCGGCGCCTTGAAATTCCCTTACGTCAAGACGTTCTCATCGGACGAGGCGAGCAGACAAGATGCAAACTCCAGAGTACGGAAGGCCTGGAAACTTTTCGGTACCATCTTGAAGTGCTCTTGAACGTGCGAGTCAAGAAGGGGTTTCAACTGACGATCCTACTCACATGGCATGCCTTTCACATCTACTGTATGCCAGCTCTGGAGCGATCACGCGCAGTAGTTAACAAGTCGCTCACGGAAGATGCCAAAGTAAGTGTACTTGCTTGGGACATTGAAGGGCTCGAGGAATATGACGTCTCGGACTACTACACGCTCTCATCGGTCGACTGGCAGAAAAAGTGGATTTGGAAGGTGCAGAAAGACCATCGCCGTAAAGGCCACTTCTCAGGCTATGATGATTTTGGGACATTCCCTAGTGGGTTCTCAATGTTCGAGGACTTGACAGATGATGCAGAAAAGGCTGCAGAACGAGAAGAGTGGGAAGACGACCAGGACAAGGTGTTTTTGGAAGCTCTGGCGGGCTTAGAGGGTCCAACCAGGACCGTTCCCGTGTCCTACCCCTTTTCCAATTTACAACTCTGATACAGAGGACGTTCTCTGATATCCTCGCGAGTATTCTACATCAGAGCCTCGGACACGTCTACGCCGACGAACGTAGTCCGGGAAGCCCGAGCATGAACTCTACTGCCTGTATCTTAGACAGAACAGAAGGGCGCGTGACGGCGCTCCAAGTATTAGCGGCAATGGTATTCAAGGTCATATAACACTCAGTGGCTATGACTTGCTTCAATAATCCCGTGATATACACGAAGGATACTTGCACGGTATCTGCATCCCTCATGCAAATAGTGACGCAACTTCTCGTGCAACTCCAGTGACTATGAAAGGTAATAACAGTGACAGCGTGATAAGGTCTTGAGATGGGTCAAGAAAATACTAGTGCTCTTGGGTATCAGTCGATCGATGAGGCAAACCCATTATTGAACTGGATGTTCGAAGAGGATCATTTCAGCTTAAATATAGATCGAGCTGACGATCCCAGCTACCCATCCCTATCATACACACACAAAATACCTCTCCTGCAATACGTCGTGCAACCTCCCAAACACACCCCCATGCCATTCTTTGAAATCCTCCCATTCCTCCTTTGGCATGCACTTCGCCATCATGTTTAACCACCCACCCACAATTAAATCCGCATAGTTCGCCTTTTCGCCCTCCAAAAAGGGGCCCCCCTCGTTTACCACAAAGAAGTCTGCTAGTGACTTCAGCGCCGCCTTGAACGCCACCTTGAGCTGTTCCCTAGCCTCACCCTGAACAAATACACTATCCCAAGACTCCAAATGCGCTCGCTTACACATTTGCGCCTTTACGGCCTCTGCAGTCTCAGGATTAAACGGCATGTACTGCGAGACAAGGATGACATGCGCAGAAAACGTTGCATCGACATGCGTGTTGAACTTTGCATACGCCTCATTCTTCGCACCCTCGTTTAGCGTCAGAGGCGCAAAGAACATGGTATCTTTATTCGGGCTCTCATAATCCAGTCCTGTGCCCTTGGAGTCCTTTGGAAAGAGACAGCCGCCAGAATCTGGAAACGTGTCTTCGAGGTAATTTGCAATGTCGAAACTGTCCCCAATGATCTTGTTGGAGGAAGAGTCTTGCAGCATGGGTAGGGTGTTGTAGTCTGAGCCATCGTCTAACTTGCGTGTGGCTGGACAATTGAGCCCCTTGCGGACGGTGGTGATGTCTAATAAGTCGACCCATGTTGTTTTAAAGGGAACTTTCTTGAAGCTAAGGGCTAGACGGGCTTTGGAGGGATTGGGTGCGTAAGAGCGAGGTTGTATTGGTGAGGAGATGTCATAGAAGACGAGGGGCTTTGAGTCTGTCATTTTGAAGGCGGAAGTAGTGAGTGAATCCGTAATGTTGGCTTGTTCTGAAAACGAGCGAGCGGAACAATGAGTGTGAGCCTGAAAGTCGTGGTAATTGCAGCGAAACCATCGTGGCTGATGTACATTTATGTATGTAAGATATCAAGAGCTTGGCGCGTTGAGGGGCGAGGCTGAGATTTGGGACTGGTAGCGACTTGGGGTTGCGCTTGCTGCTGCGTTTTGCCAAATCAGTCTAGAGGTGTATGAGCCATTCTGACGCATATTGCTTTTTGCAGCCAGCCAGTAGTCGTGGCATCGAGTTGATGGAAGATAAACATGGCCCCCTGTGGAAACGACGTGACTACTAGTGGAGAATTTATTCGCAAACCCGCAACCTCAGATTATTTGGGTTGTGTTGGTAGCTCTTAACGTGTGCAGAGAGTAGAGCGCACGGGCCAGACGCTAGTGGTCAGTGGGGAAGGAAGGATGTCGCTATTACTCGGACACCTCACGCGTCAAACCTCTTCTTCGCAAGGCTTCACGCGTCTGTATTCGACGGGTTTTACGTTTCAGTGAACAAATGTCCGTTCATGGTCGTTTGCACGGCGTGTAATGGAGGCTGTTTGCAAGGCAGACCAAATTCACGCGTGTAACGATGACTAACACAGCTATTGGACAGACTCGGCACCGGTCTCGTCCTAGTCTTGTCCTCGTCATAGGTCAACGGACTGCTCACACGCGCAATGAATCTCGCATTCCATACGGGTGCAATGCATCAAGCGAGGGTATATATGCCGGCGCCTTCTGACCAGCGGCATACTAGACGACCAAATGCATAATGGCAGCTACACAGCGCGTAGATGCTCTCGACTTCCTGGACGTCGCGCACGATGACGAGCTTCCGGGCTACGGCGAGGCTGAGACGGCTCCAGCCTACGATGACGGCGCATACGACGGGCCCCTTGTTACCTACCATCTTCGCCAGTATGACCGCAAGATACAGATGCTCGCTGCCTACAATGGGCCGCTCGCCTCTTCGTACAGAATCACAACGAACAGCTTCCGTGTCTTCTCGAAGAAGCCGGAGATGGAGGTGCTGCATACGTCGCAGGATATGCGCCAGCGCAATATAGCTGCCCTTTCGTATGACAACGACGGAGGGTTCCCCTGGCGGCCGCGCGCGCATTTTGACTATGCTTCGGAGGACGGGTTGCGTACAAAGTACAAGATGGAGTCGCTGAACTTTGAAGACTGGAGTCTCACGGTTGGAAACAAGACATACGTCTGGGTACTCGAGATGCGACCGATCGCATTGGGTGTGTACGAGAAAGGCTCTAGCAAGGTCATTGCGCGCTTTACGTTTTCAGACAAAGGTGTGTTGGCTCTTAGAGGCGCTGAGGTCGGTGAGATGACTGTGTTTCGCGATGGGCTGACACTGGCGCCGGGTGGGATTGACAAAGTCATCTGTGGCACCATGGTTGTCCTCACCTTCTTCAAAAGAATGGGCAGGAACTATACGAATCCGAAGATGGATGGGTTGGCGAGGGTAGGCTCTGTGACAGGAGGCACGCCGCTGCCGTCGTTGCATAGGGGCTCGACAGCAGGCTATTCAACCGTGGGCAACTGGGCAGGATAATATATGTAGTTGATGATTGGGTACAACGAAGACATATCGCGAGACGTGAAACATGCAAAAGTTCACATTGCTATGCTTATGCCACGTGTGGAAGGGCCGAGAAGGTAGCTAAAGACTAGAGGGTTGTCGATCCGGGGCATCGTCTACCAGGCGGGTGGTTTGGGTGTCATGAGACTGACTAGAAAGGCGACTTGACAGCGCACTACTCGAGACAGCGGCGCGGACCGTTTGAACGACTGTTAGCAAGCACCTAGCAGCCGTTGAGAAGTTGGTGTTGCACACGTCTTTCTTTTTTTTATTTTGGTCATGCAAGTGCATGCCAGTCTTGCCCCGGCGGCAAGACAGGACACAAGGCCGACTAGGGTGAAAGTCTGGATCGCAACGGATCCAGTTAATCTGCCGATCAAAAGAGCAAGTGGAGACGGGGCCCGTTCAAGACGACAAGGCCATCCCCGCTTGCCAAGTGGCCTGAACTCGTGTTTGCTGGTGGAGAGCGAGCCGGACAAGACGCACACAACACGCTTGGTGCTGCAGCGCAACAAAATGAGGACAGGTGTGGCTCGTCGGCATTGCGCGGTCAGATTGCACTCTCTTCTCGGCCAGGTAATTTGCTCAGTCCATGCCGCGGAATGCTGGCAAGGCGTGGCGAACCCAAGGCAGCGCGCGAGCCTAGAGCTGTCAGCCCATGTTCAGCGGTTGACGGCTCTAACCCAAAGGGAACTCATGCCAATCTCTCCCCGGGAGGTCCGCCCTCCATCCTTTTCCATCACAGTGGACGCGACGTGCGCTGAGTCTCTTGCTACTCATCCGCACCTTAGTCCGCCCGCCAGAGCACACCGGCTCGTCCTCTCTTTTCGCGCACGCAAGAATCGTACGGTACCTGCTGCCAAAAGCAAAATATACCCTGTAGAACCTAAAGCCGAACCTGTCTTGCTGCTTCGGGCGTAGTACCCTCTGCCGTGCTTTCACTCCACCTCGCCTGCCCTCTGCGACTCGCACCCCAGATTGCATCGAGATCTGCCTCTGATCGTCCACAACACCCAAGCGAAAACTCCGTCGCCGCCGCCGCCCACTGCGAGGAATGGGATACGCACATCCTACACACTGCACCGACAACTCCCGTCGTTCG
>Ga0265797_10004178_pt1 | contig 22330 bp, 19 predicted proteins | sample P2T30metagenome_FD_192433 | JGI IMG/M metagenome (GOLD analysis project Ga0265797, IMG submission 192433) | Plant litter microbial communities from East Loma Ridge, Irvine, California - P2 T30 | ecosystem: Environmental > Terrestrial > Plant litter > Unclassified | place: USA: California... | reverse complement strand
AGCGCCGCGAGCACAGTGAGCGCCTCTTGTTCGCGTCCAGTAAGGATGAGCCATCGCGGCGATTCGGGAAGCACGAAGAGCATTGCGATGGCGGGGAGCGCGAACATGATCTGTAGAGCGATAGGGACGCGCCATGATGCCGACGAACTAGTAAGGTATGCGAAGCCGAAGACGAACCAGTACGAAAGCGCGATACCGGCGGAGACAAACGCTCCTGCGCTGATCATGAGAATGGTTCCTTTGCGATGCGACTTGACGCATTCTGCCTGGTATGCGGGGGCGGTGGAAGTGGTGAAGCCATTACCTATCCTGCAGCGTCAGTTTTCGTGTCCGGAGTTCTGTCTTACAAGATGCTAGAAGCTTACCGAAACCAGCGATCGCGCGACCGACGATGAACTGCGGAAAGCTGTAGGAAGACGTCTGAATGATTTCGCCAATCACCCAGAAGGTAAGACCGAGGATGAGTGTGCGCCGGCGTCCAAGCAGGTCACCAACAAAGATTGTCGCGATGGCTGAGACGATACAGCCCAGATGCCATGTTCCGACCGTAAGACCTATTGATGTCAGTCAGGACCCTGCATGCTCCAGTACCAATCTGAGGCCTTGATGCGCCCATAAGACTTGGTTCAACGTACCTGTGACCCACGCATTGTGGAACGAACTCTGGTTGACAATGTCAACCTGCGGGAATCTGTCCAAGAACTGCTGGACAGTCAAGAGACCGCCCATAACACCCTGGGCATAGCCGAAACATCTTTGACCGATTAGTCCTTGAATAATCTACGCGACACACACGGATGGGGTAACTCACAAAAAGCAAAGCCCACACGTGATGCTAATGGCGCTCGCTAGACTGCGACCTCTGAGGCCCAAGAATCTCGCCATCTTGATGAAGCCTCGACAAGTCACGCAGGGAAGCAGAGGATTGAAAAGACCGTCCTGCGGGCTGTCAAGTGCGAGGAACAACCCAAACTCATACCAACGCAGGTATTGCAGCCCGCAGCGGCACGTCTCTTAGATTTGAGATTTGCCCATGTTGCCCGCCCGTCCAGGCGTCCTGGTCTGGCCATCAGCCTAACGTCATGCCCGCAGGATCGTCGCAAGCGTGCCGTTCGGACGTTCATGGCATCCTTGATGTCAACATGGTCGGCTAGGCTCTGCAGAGATTAGCGAGCGTTGTCAAGATGCGCTACATGCCGCTAGACATCAAGATACAGCCCACGACCTGTCACTCGAAGTGTAAATATCCCAGAATCAGCTAAATCTGGAGAAGGTTCGCTTCGTAGGTTTAATTGTGCTTGAATAAAGGCTGTTGACGCCCTGCCAATGTCTCTTTCGGTTCCTACACGCAGAGAAGTTGGCCCTCGGGCAAACGTCATGTCGGCGCACTTCCCCAAGCGTACCGTCCGAAGCATTATGCAACCCACGGTCGAGTATCGCGACACCAGGCTGGAGACGGTTTAGCCATAGATCCAAGCCGCACTAGAGATCGTTGCTGTCAGGTACGCGAGCTGTAACGCAAGCCGAGTGGTTCTTGGAAAAGGCCGACACGCGCGATCTCGATGCCTGGCTGATGTCATCGACCTGTTAGCGCCGATCAGCTGAAAGATCGAGCACGTTGAGACACTGCACGGACTTCGCAGACCACCAGTTGTTCGGCATCGAGATGACTCGTTACTAGCCGAAACGGCTGAACGCGATGAACCGTTGCATTGTTGCTATTGTTGGGTGATATCGGATGGGTTGACCAGCGAATCAACGCTTCCAAGGCTGATAGGGGGACGGGAGGGAGAATCGGGGCCTGTTGTGGGCCCAATGTCATGGAGCTGAATGGCGATGCATGTCCAGTACTGTACTATCGCGACTCATGCACACGGTTGAGAATTATCGGACATGCTGCCCTAACGAACGAGCGGACGGGCTTGGCCAACGGCGAGTTCTGCCATGTGTTCGCACCCGGGGGTTTAGCGCTGGGGTACGCGACGAAGAGCGGACAAGATGATTGATTTTTCTATTTGGCCAAGAACTTTTGGAACGCTTCCTGCTCGATAACGACACTTCCTACCGACCTCAGCTTCTTCCTGCCCTCCTTCTGCTTCTCGAGGAGCTTGCGCCGTCTGCTGAGATCGCTAGCATGGAGCTTGGCGAGGACATCCTTGCGGTACGGCTTGATGGTAGCTCGCGCCACGATTCTCCTGCCGGCTGCAGCCTGTATGATGACCTCAAACATTTGTCGCTCGACATGCTCCTTGAACTTCTCGACCCATATGCGGCCCACTCTATCAACTTGCGATGTGTGCAGCACGCGCGACACGGCATCGACTGGGGAGCCGTTGACAAGTAGGTTGAGCTTGATGATGGACGACCTGCGGAAGCCTGCGTCTTCGTAGTCAAGCGAGGCGTAACCTTTGGTGGAGCCTTTGAGTTTGCCGAAGAAATCATCAACAAGATGCGACAGCGGGATGTCGTACTTCAGGATGACTTGGGTGGCGGTGAAGAAGGTAAGCTCTTTCTGCTCGCCGCGATTGGCCTCGCAAAGCTTGATGACCTCACCAAGATATTCGTCAGGCATTGTGATGGTTGCAGATACGTAGGGCTCATGGACCTCCTGCACTCTGAAATGCGCTTGGTCTTGATCGGGGAACTCATTGGGATTGGTGATGATGGACTCGGTGCCGTCTTTCCAGATGACTTTGAAGGGTACTGAGGGCGGTGTAATGATAATGTTGGCACCGTGTTCCTGACGCAAGCGGTCCTCGAAGACGGAGCAGTGCAGTGTGCCCAAGAAGCCCAAGCGCCAGCCAGCCCCCAAAGCATCGGACGACTCCTTCTGCAATGTAACGCTGCGGTCGTTGAGGATGATCTGCTGGATGCTGTCTTCGAGATGCTCGTGGAGGTCCTGGTCTGTGGGGAAGGCGGAGACGAATACCATGCTCTTGGGCTCTTCAAAGCCTGGATATGGCTCTACCAGCTTCTCAGATCCGATGGTGGTGTAGGTGTCGCCGACCTTGGCCTCTTGCGAGCGCTTCATGCCAGGGTTGAAGTAGATGTAGCCCACCTGCCCAGCCTTGAGCACCGTCTGCGGGGTCTGGTCGGGGTACATGATGCCGACCTCGCCCACGATGTACTTCAGCTTAGTTGCGAAGGAGCGTACGGTGTCCCCAGGCCGCACCTGCCCGTCGAATATGCGCACCAGCAGGATGACGCCCTTGTATACATCGTACCAGGAATCGACGAGGAGCATGCGGAGAGGCTTCTTCAGATCGCCGACTGGGGCGGGTATCTTGTCGACGACGGTAGGAAGGAGGGCAGCGACGTTGAGGCCGGTCTTGGCTGAGACGAGTACGGCGTCTTTGGGGTCGAGCTCGAAGGTTTCGTGCATCTGCTCAAGCACCCGCGGCGAGTCGGCGTGGGGGAGGTCGACCTTGTTCAGCACGGGAACCAGCGTGAGGCCCTGGGCGAAGGCGAGGTAGAAGTTGGCGACTGTCTGCGCCTGCACGCCCTGGCTGGCGTCCACCAGCAGCAGGGCCCCTCCACAGCTGGCATAACTCCGCGACACCTCGGCTCGGAAGTCGACGTGGCCGGGCGTGTCCACCAGATGCAGCAGGTAGTCCTGTCCCTCGTGGTTGTATATCATGCTGCATGTCTGTGCCTTGACGGTGATGCCGCGCTCCCTCTCCACGTCGAGCTTGTCGAGGAACTGCTTCTGGCCGCCGGGCTGGATGGTGCCCGTGATCTCCAGCAGGCGGTCCGAGAGGGTCGACTTGCCATGGTCGACGTGGGCGACGATGCAGAAATTGCGGTAGCGGTCGATGGGGATGTCGGCGATGCGCTTCTCGAGCTCTGACTGGGGGCGGAAGGCCTGCGCATAGTTTCTGGCGAGGGGCGGCAGGCGCTCAAGCAGGCGTGAGGTGCGCGGGAAGCCATTGCAGCGGGCCGAGGGCGTCCGCCAGCCGTGCAGAAGGCTGCTCGCAGTTCGCACGCATGATCGCATGAGTGGGCATGAGGTCGGATCCGTGCCTGCCTGCTCGTCGCTCGGGCGGTGGTGTCGACGACTTTTTTGATCGATCTTATCTTATCGGCGACGGGCGGTTCCTGCATCTGCACCCCGACCCACTACCAGACCTCCCATCCGACCCGTGAACATCTCCAGTACCCCGCAAGCATACCAGGCCTAACTCTGATCTCCGGTGGCATTCAGTCGTCGACTGCGCCCTCTTTGAACAGCCTTGCTGCGCTGTCTCGTTGCTTCCTGTTCCGCCGGGTCACGCTGGTCGCAGTTACCCTATCAACAAACCCCGTAAACAACACACCGCCAACCTTCACCAAGCGCTATTACCACAATGTCTCAACCCAAGACCTCCTCCAAGTCCAAATCTTCAAAAGGCGAATCGAAATCTTCAAAGAGCGATTCCTCCAAGGTGCATAAGCTTGCGCTCAAGGGCTCTTCGAAACTCGTCAATGAGTTTGTAAGTCGGTCAGGCCAAGCAACGCATCCTGCGCTTACCCCAATTAGTTCGAGTATTCCGTAAACACCATCCTGTAAGCATGATGGGCGCATTGTAGCTTATGACCTAGGTGACTTACTCTGCTCAGGTTCCAAAGAGGCGTATACCCCGCCGAGGACTTCACCGCGTAAGCCTGTACTACACCTCGACCCCAATCAGCCATTAACAAGATGCAGCGTGAAGAAATATGGGTTGACTATGATGGGTACGTAACCTGCCAGTCCTGCCATCAGCCACACTCTAAACTTTCCAGTGACTGCCGATGACCAAGTCAAGGCCTACATCAAGAAGATCATGGGCCAGCTGAAGGAGTGGATGTACGGGGGAAAGATCTCAAAGCTTGTCATCGTCATCACGAGCAAAGAAACTGGAGAGCATGTTGAACGCTGGCAATTCGACGTAGGTCACATAAACTATACCAAACCCCAGTATCTGACATCATCTAGGTCCAAATCTACGGAAAGAGCGCCAAGGCGAAATCTTCCAAGAAGACGGCAGACCAAGAGAACTCCGTTCCAGAGTGAGCGAGACAGTCCCGCCAATTCGAACACATGCTGATAACTCCCAGTGCCAGCGACGCATCAGAAGACAAGACCGAAGCTGAAATCCAGGCCGAGATCCAGTCTGTCTTCAGGCAGATCACTGCCTCCGTGACTTTCTTGCCCATGCTGGACGGAAACTGTACCTTCAACGTTCTTGTCTATGCCGACGCGGACTCTGAAGTGCCTCTCGAGTGGGGTGACAGTGACGCCAAGGAGATCAAGAATGGGGAGAAGGTGCAGCTGCGCAGCTTCAGCACAAGTAACCATCGTGTGGACACTCTAGTGAGCTACAGGTGGGTGACTTCATGCACTGCTTGTGGAAGCGATATACTAATTCTCCAGACTTGCCGACTAAACTCCGCCGTGTTTGAGGTCCCAAACTTCCCATTTTCCTTCCAAATTTCCATCTTGTCGGCTTTTCGCCCAGGCGCATGGAGTACGTGGGTCGCACCATATTCCAGGATTCGATGACTAAACTTGCGGCATTTTCCAAAGTCTTCTACGCGACGGAGTTCACACACCAATGAAAATCATGCAACTGTCTCCCATTTTCTCCAGCAGTAAACGTATCCGATAAGGGTCACGTGTCTGGGCCAAAGACCAGAGCTCTTCTGGCGCTGCTGGGCCCGTCGCAATCTTTGCGGCGGGGCGGTGATCTTGTGGTCGCTATGGCTTTACAGGCTCGTACACAATCTCTTTTCGTTCTCTTTCGGTCCATGCTTGTATCGGTGGTGCGACATCGTTGGCAATGCGAACGCAGCGACGCGGATTCGTCACGCGTGGGTCCTCGCTAAAGAACCGTTGATCTTTCCAACCTCACTTTGTCTAATCGTCTAGGTCTGCGGTAATCTTGGTAATAAGATACGATTGTTGCGTAGCAATGACGGGCTTTACGGTTTTCTCGATGCGCGTGGCCTAAAGCGCGCAAAATAGGCCCGCTGTTAAGCTATAGGCGCCCCACCTCAGTGGCAACACAGAGGACGCCTGGTCTCCCAAGACCATATTTCATGTAAGAAGATGGGGATTTTCTTTTGGATGCGCAGACCTCTCGATCGCGTATCGTTACCAACAAGCCATGTTCAGCATCGCGTCATCTCACACGCACAGAAACGCTGTCGCGTCTTTCCTGAACGATCTACAAGGCAGTTCCGACATATTCACAGAGCTAGGGGTATCTGGCACTTGTACACACTGCCGAGTCATTGGCTAGAAAACCCCCAAAGCTACAAACACTCTCAAGTTGGTACGGTCCCAATGTCACTGATAATAGCGCATCTTATCTCCATAAGTAACCTCGTTACATGTCCGAGTGTTGTATCTACTGGTTGTGAAGGCAAGAAAGAGCATTCGGTAGCGCTCATGTAACAGAGCACAGACGCGATTTCCACCACGACCCAACAAGACTACTTTTATCTGGGGTTCCGTGGCACCATGAAGCTCCAAGTCCACCTTATCCTGCATGGCTCACCCAAGACAACTTCAATACAGGTTAGGCGCACCAGTATCAATTGCCTATCGCCACACTACACTGTTTTCATACTGAACCCGTGCAGTTGTGGCTGCTGGTAGTCGCTTATGGCAGTGTGGGTACTTCTCCCACCGCACGTACACTTCCTAGAAAAGTTGTGCACTTTTTGAATATCAGGCTGAGTATCTCTTCACCTCGCTGCCCGCTTGGTGTTACCCTCTTCTCAGTCGTTACCTACCATTCGTGTGCACCTTTGTTCTTCGTCGTTCAGACGCACATCGCACAAACCTTCTCCACCCTGGCTTCATATGAGAAGACGCAGAGATGAGGTTGACCAACATGTTCAGAAAAGGGGACACTGTCCCTCGCCCGCATAACGACACTCCTGGGAGCGAGGAACTACCACCCCAAAATCCTCTGGCGCCAACACCCCGAGCTGGCGACGAGTCACCGGCTAGCTTCACACCTATGCAGCTTGGCCCAGCTAGCTCTCATTCCGGCGGGGCTCCCAGCATCCACGGCAGCGACAGTACCGTGCGCACAGATGCTCTTGTCGACGTCAAGGCCGAGCTCCTGGCCAACTGGCTCCACACCAAGCAGGAGGAGCGGGTATGGACCTTTGGATCAGCTGGCGAAGGTGTCTTCATGAAGAAGTCAAGGGGACGCTATTCTTGCGCCCCCGATGCGCTTCGTACCGACGGTACAGGTCTCATTGAAGCTGTTACCGAGTTGAACGTCCGAGTAAGTCTAACAACGCCAAACACCCGCACGGCATTGTCACTAATACTTTGCAGTGCGCTATGACCGTCAACACCAGGGCCATCCAGTACATTCTTGAGCGATGCAATACCCAGTATGTGCAAATCCAGAGCGGCCTTCGCTTGCAAATCGTTCCCGATTTTGAAGCTTTGCCACACTGTCAGAGGGGTCAGTCCGCTGCTTTCATCGCCTCACGAGGCATGCTGGTAGTGTGGCAGGATGACCCAAAGTTGACGCTCGAACGCGCTGAGTTCATCATCAATTGTATGATGAGGATGATGTGTGGAGCTGAATACGGCTATGATGCGCACGACTTGGAGTTGGAGAAGTCAGGGAAGAACCCCGCGAACGACATGGAAGATTACGACGACTCGCGCGATTCTAGAGAAGCCAATGGTGAGGAGGTCCGAGACATGAAGATGTGGCAAGCTGCCTACTGCGGAATGTCCATTCTTCTCCTGACGGTAGCGATCGGATCCGGGTACAGGCAGATCGCGATCGAAGAGTTCCAGGCCCCAAAGCACTGGCTTCGTCTGCTCTTCCTCATTTGCTTGCCAGCGCAAGTCTGGCTATCATTGGTAAGCTATATGTCTGCACTCTATTATTCCGCTTCTGACTATGCTAGTTCTTCTTCCAAGCTCTGGTTGGTAACTTTGCCCAAATCATTGGCCCCACCGATCAGATGAAAGAGAACAGCCGCTACTACTCCGGCAAAGCCCCCAGGCGCCTCCATTGTGATAGCTTTGACGGGCCGCTCCCCCATGTAACCATCCAGATGCCCGTTTACAAGGAGGGTTTACGCAGTGTCATTGAGCCCACCATTCGGTCGCTCAAGCAAGCCATTTCTACATACGAGCTTCAGGGAGGAAGTGCCAATATCTTCGTCAACGACGACGGAAGTAAGTGCTGCGCCAGTGCGTAATATAGGCCCCACTGACATCTCCCAGTGCAGGTTCTCGGAGCCGAGGAATCCAGGGAGCGCCAGGAATTTTACGACGAGCATGGCATTGGCTGGGTAGCGCGCCCAAGGCATGATCCCAAGGGCGAACACGGACCGGATCCGTTTGTCTTTGTCCGCCCCGGAAAATTCAAGAAGGCATCCAACATGAACTACGCCCTAAGAATCAGCTGCAGGGTTGAAGAGGTCATGGCACAACATGAACGTGGAGAGACCTGGAGCCAGTTGGACGAGACTGACCTCTACAGGGAAGTCTTGGAATCCGTCAGGGCTGAACACGAGGGCCGGGCTTGGGTTGATGGTAACATCCGCATTGGCGATCACATTCTCCTCGTCGATTCCGACACCCGTGTGCCTAAGGACTGCCTGCTCGAGGCCGTCAGCGAAATGGAGCAGGGTCAGGAAGTGGCCATCCTACAATACTCTTCCGGAGTCATGAACGTCACCAACAGCTTCTTCGAAAACGGCATCACTTTCTTCACCAACATGATCTACACCATGATTCGATTTGCTGTCGCTGGTGGAGACGTCGCGCCTTTTGTCGGCCACAACGCTATCCTGAGATGGGAGGCACTTCAGAAGGTGGCTTACGAGGTCACAGACGGTGACCAGACGTTCGACAAATTTTGGTCCGAGGAGACGGTGTCTGAGGATTTCGATATGAGTCTGCGGCTGCAGAGCGCTGGTTACATCATTCGATTGGCCTCATACCAGGGTGATGGCTTCAAGGAGGGTGTATCGCTTACCGTATATGACGAGCTTGCCCGTTGGGAGAAGTATGCTTACCCTTTCCAACGTCCGTCTTTTACGACTGCTAACTCACATTCTCTAGGTATGCATACGGCTGCAACGAACTCATCTTCAACCCTTTGATCTATTGGTTCACCCGAGGTCCTTTCACCAAGCTCTTCCGCACCTTCATCTTGTAAGTAGATCTTCAGAGATCGTGTCCTCTTGTCTGTCTGTCGACTAACTCGGTGATACCAGTTCCAATATGCCTCTCGCATCTAAAGTCACCATCATGGCTTACATTGGTACCTACTACGCTCTCGGCTGCTCTTGGGCTCTCACCATGCTCAATTACTTCTTGATCGGTTTTTTCAACGGATGGCTAGATCATTACTACATCAACTCCTTCCGCGGTAAGAACCACGTCATTGTTCGTCTCGCGCATCACTAACACTCATCAGTCTACTTCGCCATCATTATCGTCTTCAGTGTCCTCGGTAACATCGCTCTCGCCGTCCTCCGCTACCGCATCGGCGAGGGTTCCTTTTTCGGCGGCCTCTGGACAAACATCAAATGGATCCCTCTCCTCAGCATCTTCCTGGGCGGCATCTCTCTACATGTCTCGCAAGCTCTCCTCGCGCATTTCGTCAGCTGGCCTCTTGAGTGGGGTTCCACTTCCAAGGAAACCGAACAAGTCAGTTTCTTCGTCGCCATCAGCAGGGTGCTGAGGAAGTTCAAATGGAGCTTCATGTTCTGCATTGGTATGACTGCGATCATGATTACCATGGCTTTCGCTCTGCAAGAGGACTGGAGGATCAAGGAGCTCATCGCCGTTTGGCCTATGGGCACCGTGGTTGTCTTCCACTTTTTGTTGCCAATTGTGCTCAACCCCCAGTTGATGACTTTTACTTGGTAAGGGCCATTGGTGTTTGTCCACGTTCTGGGTTGAGGAGGAGGGATGGAAGGAAATAATAATCTGCCTATTGGTACTAATACTTGGGGTGTGTTGGACTTTTCCGTATATTAGAGTACGACGTGGTCATCACCTGAAACAATAAAACACTAAAATCAACCTTGCCGTGTTCCTGAATGTGTGGTCTCTTCGTGCGCAATGTCAAAGCCTTCCAATTCACCCACACCAAGTGACAAGCTTCTCGACAACAAACTCGTCTAGTCCCCACTGCCCGTTCTGCCGCCCAAATCCACTGCCTTTAACGCCACCTTGGCTTCCAGTCGGCGACGTATAGACTGAGATGCTATTGGCATGGACTTGACCATATTCCAGTTCCCGCGACATCTTCATGAACCGAGCCATATCGCGCGTCCAAACCGTAGCGTTGAGACCATATGCTGAGCGATTCGCCAACGCGACAGCTTCCTCATCTGAAGAAACGAAGTAAAGCGAAGCGGAAGGGCCGAACGTCTCTTCGTCGAGGATACGAGATGAAGGCGAGGGATTGACAATGATCGTAGGTTTGAGTGCAAGCCCACTCCCTGAAGAAGTAGCTTGAACACCACCAACAAGAACCTCATCGCCCTTCTCCTGCGCATCCCTTATAACATCCTCAGCATGCTTCCTAATACCCTCCGACACCGCCGACCCAGCCAGCCCCTCCATCCCTTTCATAGCCTCCACAAGCAACGTCTTGAACCTCTCTGCCACCCCCTCCATCACGATAATCCTCTCAGTACTAAAGCAAATCTGCCCATGATTCAACACAGCACCCATCCCGCACTGCTTCGCCGCCTCCTCCAAATCCGCATCCTCCAGCACAATCGCCGGACACTTCCCGCCTAGTTCCATCAAAACCGGTTTGAGATACTTGGCTGCGATGCCCATGATCTTCTTCCCCACCTCCGCGCTGCCGATAAATTCAATCTTGCGAATCGCATCATGCGCTATCAACGTCTCTGTCACCTCCGCCGCATCTTCCCGCCCACATTGCACCTGGTTCAACACGCCATCTGGACATCCACTCTCAGCGAAAGCTTGCGTGATGAGTCCGTGGGTTTGGGGACACAGTTCACTCGCTTTGAAGACTACGGTGCAGCCAACTGCTATCGCACTTGCTATCCCTCTCGTTGCTAAAACGAGTGCGGCATTCCAAGGCGCGATACATAGGACTGGTCCAATCGGTTCTTTGAACACGAAACCCTGTGTGTTGGGTTTCTCGGTTGGGGGTATAACGCCCGTCACGCTGCTTATCTGTGCGGCGATTTCGTTGAGGTACGAGATGGAGAGGTTTACGTTTTGACGCGCCCAGGCTTCTGTGCAGGAGGTTTCGGCGATTTGCGCGGCTATGAGAGAGGGGGCGTGGGTGTCGTAGTAGGTGGCTACGCTTTGGAGGAGGTTGCGGCGGGTTGTGTGGGAGGTGGAGCGCCAGGATTTGAAAGCGGTGAAGGAGGATGCGGCGGCTTGGGTTGCTTCAGTGATGGAGGCGGAGGAGGCGTGGTGGATGGTTTTGGAGGTGCTGGCTTGGGTCACGGGGATGGTGGTTTGGGTGTGAATGGGCTTGTTGTCGATCCAGAGGGGGACTGTGGACGAGGTATTGGATGACATGGTGATGGATATACGTCAAGAATGAACCGCGGTCTCGAAATGACCACTAGTATTCGTCTTCTTCAGATTGGATACACGGAAGATATAGTATTGGCATCATCAATCAGTGCAAGGCGAACATGACGTCATCGCGAGGTCGCGTCGATCCTTCTTCGGCAGATGTCGCAGCACTGCGTACCTAGGTAAGACACACATTGCATCGTTTCGAACGTCAATTTAGCCGCTCACGCGAGATGCGACACTCGGAATACGTTGCGATGGCTGTTTTCTGTACTGTATGGACAATTTCGTGGAGGAAGCGGCTGCGGCTGCGGGTGGCTGGTAGGCTGGCAGCCGCTCGTCACGCGCACCGGCACTGTAGCGCGTAGATTCCCCGCATTCCGCACCTTCCCGAGGTCCCCTCCCTTTGGCGTTCAAGAATGCGTTCAAATGCAAGGAGCGCTACCACTTTTCTGCAGTATCCACTCAAACCCCTGCAGCGTCGACATGGAAAGCACAAAGAGGTCTAGCGTCTGCATCTTTTGCTTCCGTAGATTTGCCAGAAGGTACGCTCCTCCCTCGACAGAGTGGACATAAAATCGCCGATCCGTGGCAACCAATTCCTAACTTATGAACCCAGCGATGCATTGAAACGACACTGGAACTCGTGTGGTGTTCGAAGGGCTCGCAACCTTTCCATTCCGACGGCTAAGACCAAAGCAAGAGGACGCAAAATCCGTGCCTGCGACCAATGCCGTCAGTTGAAGAGAGCTTGTACTTCTTCACAACCATGCGCGCCATGTGCTTCACGAAATCAAGTCTGCAATTATAGTCGACCGCAAGAGAGTAGACTTGATCAGGCAGACGACGCTAATTCCTTCATCGATGATATCGATGCTTTGAACACGGAGACTAACGGCACAGTGGAATGCCGTGTCGGTGACGACCTAGTAGCACCTCGCGGCGACATTGATAGCGAGTTCGATATGCACGTATATGAGTCAGTATTCCAGACATTGGACGACGCCAACGATCATTCGGACTCCCCCATGGCCGATTTCGATCATGGAATAGGATCAACGCTACTATCTTCCCTGCTCAGTCCAGATTCTCGCATCCAACTTAGCTCCTGGACCAGCCCTAGTTCACTGTTAATTGAACACGGAATCATGGCCCCATTTTGCCAACGCCCAACACAACTCAACATCAACGTGTTGATCCAGTTCCCCTTCCTCGACAATTTCACCAAGGCGACTGGATTTGTCGGATCATTCGGGTGTGGCACCAAACAGCAGAGACTCTCCATCACATCAGACCCACTCAAGGCGAACCCGGGTGAGAATCTTTCAACTCTGAGAGAAGGAATATCGGATGCGACGACGCACTGGATTGACATTACCCGAAATGCACTGGTGCAAAACAATGAGAACATAGCTGATCCAGTTGTGTTACTGCCCGTCACACACAAGATCGTCCATCAAATCCGAGAGACAGCGACAAATCATTATCACCACGGTCCCGCTGATATCGCCTGGTCACCTCTCGTGGAAGCTCTATGTTACGCATTCTTCAATCCGACAAATCTACAAAGATTCCTCGCACTCTTCTGGTCTTGTTGGTACCCTAACTGGCCCACAATACATGCGCCGACCTTCAAAATGAAAGAGAAGTCACCAGCGTTGATTGCTGTAATGGCTCTTGTTGGTGCCTGCTTGTCCCCAGAAGAGCGCGATCATGCCTCAGCCCAGGTCTGGTTGGACTTAGTTGAAGACCTCGTTTTCAGTCATGATGCTTTCCATGATCGGGACATTTCGAACGCATGGCGAGATACAACGACTACCCAACGTCGGAGCACACATTTGCAGGTTCTCCAGGCTGCTTACTGTGTCTGTCTGTATCAAACGTGGGAGGGAAGTAAACGGAGTAAAAAACGCGTTCTGCAGCAACGGTTCAATCACCTCGTTTCTGTCAGTATTTCCGATCAATGATCGACGACCTACTGATGATGATTTAGCTAGCACGAGACATAGGACTAGATCAAGCATCACTAAAGCGAGTCGATACATCCCATCCAGCTGATTTCGACTGGGAGGAGTATATTCTCCGGGAGTCACTCATTCGGTATAGGTTAACCTAGCACATAACGTTCTAATGCTGACTGGATTCAATAGCATCTGTTCATATATCTGCAATATCGACGCAAGTTACGCCCTGTTCTTCCGCCATGTACCCCGCATGGCTCTGTCCGAATTGGTTATCGAGATGTCGTCCCCAGAATCCTGTTTTCAGGCTTCTTCAAAAGAAGAGTGCTTCATCGAACTTAAGGTCTGGCGCAAAAGAGTGGGTGTCGATGTGACAAACCTCACCATCTTATCCGCCGTCAACGCACTGTGTGATAATGCGATCATGGCAAAGCCAACTATCCATCGCGCCTTTGCTCACCTGAGCGTTCTCAACATGTTCACCATCATCCACGCACTGTATTTGCAGGTATACGGCCTTGAAACCTGCGCAGTTACTGCGTTAGATATGGTACGAATGGCGCCAATCACCAATGGATTGTGGAATTGGCAGCAATCATGGCCGTCGGAAACTAGAGATGCGGAGTTGGTGGATCTCTTGGGGAGGGAAAGTGACTCTTCGACAATGTGGCAGCGCATTGGGTTTATGAGATACGCACCTGAGTACTGGCTGATCGCATATTCGACACTGAAGAAGATATACACGTGGAATGATAACCGAAGTAGGAGGATTGAGGAAACCGCTGGTAGTGTTGTGTATGGCGATATGATCGAGGCACGAAGGCTGATCACCGAGTTGAGGAGTGGAACGATTGTTTCGATTATGGACAGCGACACGTAGTTGAATTCATCGAGTTGGTGTTGCAAGCAACGGTATATGTATATATGGGGATAAATATGAGGTGCAGGGACCCCGCAGCCTGCTCGCGATTGGATGTAAATGATTGTGGGGCTCGGCGATGGATAGCGACCCAACACAGCACAGTTGGCTAGAGGCTGATAGCGTAAAAGTAGAGTGACCGAAACATGCAAATTACTTTGGGAAGAGATTTTAAGAGCACATGGGATTATTGAAAGAATTCAAGGACATATAGGACTCATGCGACCGTCATCTCGAATCAAAATCCACCCTTGGTTGCTACCCTTGAATCTTGGATATAACCTCATCCACGTTGCGTACTTGCACTTTCGTATTCACACCACTCGTTTTGTGGAACCAATAGTTATGTGTCTCCCAATCCTGCGCGCCATCGACGAGAGAGAGATGGTAAGTACGGAGAATTTGTGGAACGATTTTGTACATCTCACAAAGGGAGATCTTCGCAGGAGTATCAGTGATAGCACTCGTGAGTAGGGCCAGATACGTACATTCTTCCCCACACAAGTCCGGGCTCCTCCGCCAAATTGGAACATATGCCTATCCATGATCGTGGTGTCTGCACGGAGCCATCGCTCAGGAACGAAGTCATCCGCGTCATGCCCAAAGATGTTTCGATCACGGTGTATCACGGCGGCGTTGATGCCTACCCTTGTTCCTGCAGGAAAGAACTCCCCAGATATTTGGCAGCCACCAGCCGGAACATTGCGTGGCACTGTCAAAGCAACGCTTGGATGAAGACGCATCGCTTCTTTGCAGCATGCGTCCAGATATGGGAGCTTGATAGCTTCGTTGTATCTGATGAGCGGATAAGAGAGCTGACCAGATGCTGAGGCGTTGTCAATCTCTAGTGTCAGTTTCTCGTACGCGCTAGGCGAGCGCATAAGGTGATATAGGATAGACGAAATGGCTGCCGCGGTGGTGTCTGAGCCTGCGAAACTAGAAGCAACAGTATGGTCAGTACAACAGCCTTGTTTCCGACGAGATGCTCAGGTACTATGAGACTTACAGCGCAACGTAGACCTCTACTGTGATCTCAGTGAGGCCAAAATCAACCTTCTCGCCTTTAGTCTCCATGACTTCAAACAGACTGTTCAAAATGTCGTCCTTTCCGTCAGCCTCTCCCTTCTTCATTAGTGCGGATCGCTCAGCGACAGCATCCTTCGCTGCTGTTTCAACATTCTTGAGGCTCATGAGGGCTTTGAGAATGCGCGGGAAGATCGCACCGCCTGTCAAGAAAAACGGCCGGATATAGGAAGGCATGACGCACGCTGTTGTCAGCATCGGGAGGAGGCAGTCAAGGGCTGTAATGTAGCCGCGATAGTCAGCGGCTTGCGCCATGAAACCGAACATGCGACTGAAGAAGAGTTCGCCTATGACATCAAATGCGTACCTGGAACATGTGAGCATGATAAGTACGCGCATTGGAAGCTGCATTTATGCGGATGCATAGTGCTGGGAGGAAACATACCACTGTACCCACGTGGACACATCGATGGCATCTCCCTTCACCGCGATCTCATGAAATTTCTCCATGAGAGTCTTGGTACAATTGTCGATATTCGTCTCCGAGCGGACAATGTTGGACATGGAATATAGATTATTCACGATCTTACGCCGACTAGCGTGAGATTTCTCATCCAGATTGGTAAAGAGGTCGGGGTATCTGGCAAAGGAAGGACGGAATAACGGGTAGAAGTCAGTCTGGAGAATTGTATTAGTTGTTGAGGCTTTTCAATATCATGGTTCCTGACCCAACAGGTACATGTCACATACCTTTGTGAAACCGGAAGAGATAGAGTAGATGGTCTTGATTGCAGTGGGATCAGCGATAGCGACCTCGTTTGGTGCAATGCGGATGATGGGACCTTGGACTGTTAGCAGAAGAATACCAGACTGCATCGCGCGGTGTTGGTACCATATTTGGCATGCAACTCTCTCTGTGTTTCCTCCGCGTGTGCTCCAGCGACTTGCAATACAATCCATATCCGTGATATCGAGGCGAGAAACGGACCAGGATATTTCGATAAAGGATGAAAGAAGCGCGAGTACACAGTCCAGATGATCCAATACGATGTAATGACTACTAGAAGAACGACATAGAAAGGTGCGGCAGCCAAAGTAACAAGCATTGCTTCAATTGGGAAGATTTCGGTGTATTTGTGACGCTTGATTGAGTGTGTGTTTATGAACAAGATCAGCTTGAGCTGGAATAGACGCAGTAGTACCTAGGTAATAGTAGTAGTGTGTTTATGGATACAACAGACATGCGCAGGTCCATCATCATTTGGGTTAGGTCAATACCCCAGGAAATCCGTCTTTCCCCGCCCCCACAATATTCAAGTGTTCGCGGGGTTGTTTGGGTTTTGACTCTGGGTGTGGTGGCGGCTGCTGTGGGAGATAGCCGTCCTATCGGCGCCGGGGGATCTGACTCCCAGCAATGACCACCAATATGAAATTACCACACCGGATGTACCACTGTGCCGAATAAGGGGGCGACAACGTAGAGGTCGCAAATGATATGCGCTGCGGTTTCGAATAAGGAAACAGCTTTTTTGGGATGCTGCATGATAACTTCACAGCCCTAAATGCAGTCACGCGAATCCGGGGACCCGGCGTACGGTCCGGTACGGATACGCCGTTAGCGTCGGGAAATTCCCACAGCTAGGGGCAACGACGGGTTTCTCCCACTCAATGCGGGGTCCTATCACGATAACTGCCATCTACCGTCCCCAGATACATCAGGGTGGCAACCAGATGGGCTGACTGGATGCCACTTGTATGACACCATGGTGTCACCAGTTTCTTGTATGCGACTGGACCTCGGGAACCTTGGTCGCCCTCATGTCGGATCTGCCACGGACCTTACGACATTTGATAGCATGGGACTTTATAACCTCAGGCGGTTCCAACGCTTCCTCGCGTAATTACTTTGATCGTGAACTTACTTCTTTGCGTCCGCATTACCCACAGCACTAGACAAATTCTATCTACCATATCATCATGGTCGCAACCACGAAACCACTTGCGCTGCCACCCAACGTCAGTAGCGATGTCTTCGACAACTTCTTGACAGCTTGTCAGGATGTTGGTCGCGACAACATCGAAGTCATATCCTCCGCGTCCCAGATTGACGATGGCAACTACATGAAGCCGAACTACACGCACGACCCTCATCACATCATGAAGCAAGATTTCTTCCTTGCTTCAGCTATCATCGCCCCTCGCAACGTCGCCGATGTTCAGACTATCGTCAAGGCCGCAAATGAGTACCATGTACCATTGTGGCCCATTAGCATTGGGAGGAACTCAGGCTACGGAGGCGCCGCCCCACGCGTATCTGGTAGTGTTGTCGTCAACATGGGCAAACATATGAACAAGATCCTCGAAGTAAATGTAGAGGGTGCTTACGCTCTAGTCGAGCCAGGTAAGTCGCCAGCTCAGACCTCTCTCCGTTCACGACGTTGATCTGTATTTAGGAGTCACATTTCACGATCTGCATACTTATCTCGTCGAGAACAACCTTCGCGACAAGCTTTGGCTTGACGTACCTGATCTTGGTGGCGGTTCAGTCCTCGGTAACACTATGGAGAGAGGTGTTGGTTACACCCCATATGGTGGTAAGTCCTGCCCATTAAAGCTTGTCGCTTCCGGTCTGACGTTTTCACTAGATCACTTCATGATGCATTGCGGCATCGAGCTCGTCTTACCGAGTGGCGAGCTCATCCGTACTGGTATGGGTGCATTGCCTCACCCTCATGAGAAGGCCGGTGTTCTCCCCCAAGACCAACCTTGGAACGACTCGGCACAGCTGTTCAACTACGGCTTCGGCCCCTACGTTGACGGAATTTTCACACAATCCAATCTGGGTATCGCTACAAAGATGGGTATGTGGCTCATGCCGAATCCAGGTGGTTACCAGTCATATCTTATCACAATCCCTCGTGAGGACGACTTGAAGCAGGCCGTTGACATCATCCGGCCGCTGAGATTGAACATGGTCCTCCAGAATGTACCAACAATTCGACACATCCTCCTCGACGCCGCTGTGTTGGGTCACAAATCCGACTACACCTCAGATATCAACAAGCCCCTCACAGATACCGAGCTGGACGCTATAGCTGAAAAGCTCAATCTTGGCCGGTGGAACTTCTATGGTGCGCTCTACGGGCCGCAGCCAATCCGTGATGCGATGTGGGCTGTCGTCAAAGAATCCTTCTCGGCCATCCCAGGAGCAAAATTTTACTTCCCAGAAGACCGACAGGAGGCAAACTCAATCTTGCACACTCGCCACAAGACTATGCAAGGCATCCCCACCTACGATGAGCTCAAATGGCTGGATTGGCTACCAAATGGCTCTCATCTCTTCTTTTCGCCAATTTCTAGGGTGAATGGCGAAGACGCAACCAAGCAATTCGCTCTCACTAAAGCCCGGTGCCATGAAGCTGGCCTTGACTTCATCGGTACATTCACGATTGGCATGCGCGAAATGCACCACATCGTATGCATTGTCTTCAATCGCAAAGACGAGGAACAAAAGAAGAAAGTCGTGTGGCTGTTCAGAACGCTGATCGATGACTGTGCTAAGCAAGGATGGGGAGAGTACCGGACACATCTTGCAGCCATGGATCAGATCATGGAGACGTACTCGTTCAACAACAACGTCTTTAGGCGTTTCAACGAGACGATAAAGAATGCTGTTGATCCCAACGGCATCTTGGCGCCGGGCAAATCTGGGATTTGGCCTAAGCAGTATGACCGCAAGCAGTGGAAGCTTTAGGGCCAAACTCGCGGGACGTAGACATCTTGTATAGTTTTCAATCATCGAGAATGTTTCACTTCGGTTGAATCTACATCGTTGCAGCCGTTCGAAACATGACAGCTTAAGGAGCTGAGATTGAGGTGAGTTATTGGAGTTTGTGGTCGTGTGCTGTTTCGCGTTGGGTCCGAATTAGGCAACTTCACAAAAGCCGTCGATTGCGGGTGTCTAGTAAGTTACCACGCGCCTTCTGAACGCCGCTGCGCCCAACACCAACTTTGTGACCACACTGTCCCTCTCTACACCCACCTCACCCACCACTATGATCTTGCAGGCTTGCGCCTAATATGGAAGATTACACATTGAATACAGACTAACGTCGTCGCTGAATCCTGCGGCAACATTGCCGTCGACTTCCGCCCTTCTGCACCGGCATGCGCCCTCGTCCATTGCGCGAAGGCGGAGCCGCGCAGGCAGTAGAACGCCTTAGGATGACATACCCAGGCTCCTGCACGGTTATTAGAGACTGCTGAAATGATGGCTAATCCACGTATAACTTACACAGCTAGGCCTTCCGTCTGCAAGTCGCTCCAGGAGCCCTTCGCCTCGAACCTGTCAGGATGAAGAAGACGCTCGAATGGGCTGGCCATCCCGCCAACTGGTGCACAACCTGTATGGGCGAGTTGCCAGAAACACACGAGGACCTGCCTTTCGGCTTCCTTACCCTCCCTTCCGAACCTGTGATGAATGCCGCTGGCCGGACTTCAGACCACCCGTTCAAAGACGTCCGCTCAGCCCGTCGCGTACGCCAACGATCAAAGAAATACCCCGAGCGCATCTACAGCGGCAACAAGCGTCGTCGCAACGACCGATATCGCCTCGCACGAGAGAACCAGCTTCGGCACGAGTCCAAACAGGCAGACATTGGAGAATGGGAGGACGACTGCTACGACAGATGGGCGCATGAAGTAGACATGGAGCACATGGACAACATAGAAGCCTACGAACTCTTTGGCAAGAATGCGCACATCTTCGAAGGGACAGCCACCGGAGATATTACAACAGGCGAGGACTTTGGCACCTGGGCCCGGCGTCGCATCGCAGAGATGCGGCGCGTCAAAGAACGCCGTATACACAACTACGGCGAACCCACGAGCCCCGCGCCGCTGACAATCCTTCCACACACCATGCACAACGACAGGCGACCCGGTCGCGTCAGCGCCACCATCCCCACCGCGCCGTTTGCCAAACCCCACGAAACGACCCTCCCCACCTCCCTCTCCGAGTTTCGCGCCCATGTCACACTAGCCTGCATCCTCACCCTTCCTAAAATACTCAAACAACGCTCCCGTAGCCGCAAGGAACCCGCTCTACCCGTGATACCAGGCTTCTGGTGGTGGGGCGAGTATACCTGGCAGTGGCATAGGAACTTGTCTGGGTGCTGGTTCCTTGGCTGCGGATGTGAATGCTCGGAGGTGGGTGGGGGGACTTGTACGTGTTCGTGTTGGTGCACTTTGGATCGGGAGTGTGCTTGTGCGGAGTTTAGGGTGGGGACGGAGTGGGAGGTTCCGGCGCCGGAGGAGGTGCAGACGTGTAGTCTTGTTGAGTGGGCTAGCGGGGAGTTGAGGGGGAGGATGGAAGATGACGAAATTGTTCTGAGGATGCAGCAAGAGAAGCTGGACGAGTATGATCAGGGCTGGGACAGCGATCTCAGTGACTGGGTTGATGACTCGCAACATGGATATGTGATATTGGGAGAAGAGCAGGATGGAAGTGAGACGTGGAGTATTGTTAGTGGAGTAGATGAGGATTGCTTTGATGATCACGGCATTGAACGGGTTGGTCAAACAGCATAGGGCACCATACCAGCCGTGCAAATGCACCTTGGTGAACAATAGTCTAATTCGGTGTATCAATGATTCTTATACATGCAAGTCTATCAAACGTCTAACTTCTTCTCATCAAACACACCGCCCTTCGCCCTCTCTATTCTCTCAGCAGCTTTCCTCTTCTTCGCATCAACTCTCTCCCTATCCTCCCTCATCTGCCTGATCAACGCGCTCTTCTCCCGGATCTTATGGCCATAGAGGTAGAAGACTACCGGAATGGGTATAAGCGCAAACTCAATCAGCGACAGCATTGTCGCACTCCAGTGTGGACCAAGACTCTGATACATTTTTGGACCTGCGAGGGGTAGAGCACCACCCATGGCGGATCGTAGGACGGCGTTTCCAGCGAGAGCGGACGCGGCGTAGATGCCGTAGGAGTGAACGAGGTAGTTCGACGCGTAGATGAAGACGCCACAGTTTCCGGCGCCGAAGGGGATGCCGGCGATGAGGGGGAAGATCCAGTGGACGTTGGGAGTGCATGTCCTACACACTGTGTTAGCATAAACAAGATCCAGGTGAGGAAGGACACATACCAAGCAAAGATCATCTCGCCAACAGGAACCAACACCGCAGCAATGACAACCACACTGACCATGGCTTCTGGGTATGGCTTGCCAGTCTCTGGATCCTTTTTGTGGCTGTTGATCATACGACGAAGCAGAGGTTCCGAAGCTATCGTGATGACACCGCCAATGCCAATACCCATATAACCCAGTCCAACGAGTCCAGGCGACCAACCCCGTAGCTCACCGAATACGATAGGGTACGAGACGAAGCACAGGTACAAGACTCCGTAGACCAATGCTATGTATACGTCCCAGAAGATGCAGATAGGTTCGTTGACCGCCATGCTAAGCGGCCGGTAGAGGTTCTCTCGTAGTAAAGGCCAGAAAGCCTTCTTCTCATCGTAGCGAGAGTAGTATCGGGGGTCGGACGTTTCTTTACGCTTCTTGGCTGACTTCGCGCGGAGGATTGCTGGTTTGTATGTTTCTGGGATCAGAAAGACCATGAACCAGGATGCCCCAGAGCCGATCATGACGACCCAGTTCGTCCACCGCCAGCCTAGAGCTTGGAAGACGAAGCCACCGACAAGGGGACCAAAGACTGGGCCGTTCATTGGCCCTAGAGACCATATCGAAAAAGCCAATGCGCGGTAGTCTTCCTTGGATATGTCGGAGACGGTGCCTGGAGCATTGGAAATCATAGCCGCGCCCGCGATGGCACCGAAGAAGCGCATGACGAGGATCTGAGCTAGGTTGTTCGACAGAGCGCATGGTATGA